>FZPS01000162.1_pt9:0-302500 | contig 304905 bp, 234 predicted proteins | sample 1817821 | NCBI WGS metagenome assembly FZPS01 (sample SAMEA104158645, study PRJEB21678) | metagenome | place: Germany | collected 2015-04-21
GCGAGGAATCGCCCTTACGAATTAAGTCGAGGTTGGAAGAAATTCCAATCACTCTAACAAGCAATGTTGAGAGTATAAACCTTGGACAAGTCTTTTCACTTTCTTTTTTGTCTGTTCTTTTTTAATGGAAAGACAAAAAACCTTTGCAAAAAAGCAGAGGTTTTTGTATTTTTATGAGTTAATTTATTTTCTTTTGGAAAAAGATAAAAGAGCCTTTACTTTTTGTCTTATAAAGCCTTAATGACAATGATAAAAAGAGATGGCGGAAAAGCTTTATTTAATAAAACCTATCCTAAAAAAATGCTAAATTGATTTCAAGATAAATAAAAGGTCACGCCTCTAAGCTTATGCGGTATTGGTTGGGGGTGACGCCCACAAAGCTCTTAAAGATTTTTATAAAATATCCACAGTCCTCAAACCCCACATCATAGGCTATGTCCACTATGTTTTTATTGGAATTGGCAAGCAGGGACTTTGCCCTTTGCACCCTTAGGGAATTGACAAAAGAAGAGAGGTTTTGGCGGTATATTTTCTTAAAAAGCTTGCTAAAATAACTTGGGCTTATCTCGCAAATCGCCGCCAAAGTTTCCAGCCTTATTTCCTTATTAAAGTTGTCGTTGATATAATCTATCGCCTTTTGTAAGATAGGCGCTTTCTTATGAGAGGCAAGCTCGGCAGGCGGTTTGGAAAAGGTCAGCTTTTCAGACGCTTCCTTAATGAAGTAATTATAAAGATAACTCACCATATCCGACAAGGACTTTATTCTGTCCAAAGTCATGCTCGGAAGCGCCTCATAAAGGCTTTTCAAAGCGCCCTCGATTTTATGCTCGTTTTGGATGTTTGTCACCCTTTCAAGCTCTCCAGCTTCGCCTTTTAAGCGGATTTGCCCCGCCATGACAGCACCTACATAAGTTCCGTTGAGTACTACGGGAATTGCAAAATCCACCAGCCCCATATGGCATATGTAAATATAAGGTCGGCTCAGCCTTGCCGCCTCAAGCCCTCCGCGGGAGTCGCATTTTTGGCAATATTCGCTCAAAACCTCGTCGCTTCTGACACGGCTGCAAAATTCGTTGCAACAGCTGTGCTTGGATACGGGACGGCCGGTAAAGTCAACAGTAATCATGGCTATGTTTGTGGCAAGGGCGACTTTGTCTTGCAGTTTTTGGAAATCTCCCGCTTCAAACAGCTTGAGCAACAAACTTCTCTCTGACATAAGCTATCTCCAAATGGAAATTTGTTTTTATTTTACCTTATGTTCTTTGGCTTATAATATCAAAAGACAAGAGGCGTAAGTCAAAAAATAGGGATAAATAAAGCAAGATTTTCAGCAAAAATACCGCCAATTTTGTCTTTTTTTATTAGGTGTGCCAAAAGGTACAACAAAATAATACCATAAATTAGCAGTTTTGTCCAATGATTTTTATTTTCTAATCGTTTATAATATATATTAAACTATATCATAATAAAAAGGAGATATTATTTATGAGAAAAGCTTTTATATGTCCCGGAAAATATGTTCAGGGCGAGGATGAATTATTAAATCTTGGATTTTTTGTTTCCACATACGGAAAATCGGCTTTGTTAATAGCACACAAGGACGATGTAGCGAGAGTCAAAAAACAGCTTGACGAGACTGCAAAGAACTACCAAATCGAATTTGTAGAAAGCAATTTTGGGGGAGAGTGCTCCAGACAAGAGATTGCCAGACTTCAGGCGTTAGCTAAAGAGAACAAGTGCGCCTGCACAATCGGACTGGGCGGCGGAAAGGCTATCGATACCGCCAAGTGCGTTGCGGAGGGAGAGAACCTGATTATCGTTCCCACCATAGCGGCGACCGACGCGCCCACAAGCCATTCGGCTGTTATTTATACCGAAGACGGCGCTTTTGAGGACTATGCGTATTTCAAGAACAGCCCCAGCGTGGTTCTTATTGATACAAAAGTTATTGCAAAGGCTCCTACGAGGTTTTTGGTTTCTGGAATGGGCGACGCCTTGAGCACATACTTTGAGGCGCGTGCCACACAAATGGCTTATGGCAAAGTCAACGCCGGACTTCCCTGCGGAGTCACCGCCGGCAAGACCAAACCCGTGGTTGGCACAAAGACGGCTATGGCGCTTGCAACACTTTGCTATGAGACGCTTCTTGAAGAAGGCGCAAAGGCAAAAGCCGCCAACGACGCCAAAATGGTCAGCCCCGCACTTGAAAATATCATAGAAGCCAATATACTTCTTTCGGGTCTTGGCTTTGAATCGGGCGGACTTGCCGCAGCTCACGCTATCCACAACGGCTTGACTGTGCTTCCCGGCGCCCACAAGATGTATCATGGCGAAAAAGTAGCCTTTGGAACGCTTGTTCAGCTTGTTTTGGAAAACGCTCCTGAAGAAGAGATTTATGAAGTCATTGACTTTTGTCTTTCGGTAGGTCTTCCAGTATGTCTTGAGGATATCGGCGTGGACAGCATATCCGAAGAAGAGCTTAAGGAAGTAAGTGAGAAATCTTGTCTTCCCGAAGAATCCATTCACAATATGCCCTTCCCCGTAAAACCCGAGGATGTCGCCGCCGCTATAATGATAGCTGATAGAATCGGTCGTGAAGCTAAGGGCGGATGCTGCTGTTAAAAACTTTAGCCAAAAAGAGAACTGAGAGGCTTTTGACCTCTCAGTTCTAAGATATTAATAGAAAGGAGAGGATGTATATGAAAAAGATAATTAATACACCTGAAAATGTGGTTATTGAGATGTGCAAAGGCATAGCCAAAGCTCATCCCGAAGTGGAGTTCATAGAAAAATTTAAGGTTATTAAGAAAAAAGAAATAGACCAGAACAAGGTTACGCTGATATCCGGCGGCGGAAGCGGACATGAGCCCGCCCATGCAGGCTTTGTGGGAAAGGGAATGCTGGACGCCGCTGTATGCGGAGATGTATTCGCTTCTCCCAGCATAAAGCAAGTATACACCGCTATTGGCAAGACAGAGTCCAAAAAGGGAACCTTGCTTATTGTCAAGAACTATTCCGGCGACTGCATGAACTTTAATGAGGCGGCTGAGCTTGCCAGAGAGGACGATATAGAGATCGAAGCCGTCTATGTCAACGACGATATCGCCGTTAAGGACAGCCTTTATACCGTAGGAAGAAGAGGCGTCGCGGGCACAATATTTGTGCATAAAATTGCCGGTGCCGCAGCAGAGGCGGGAAAGAGCCTTGCCGAAGTTAAGGCGGTGGCGGAAAAGACCATAAACAATGTCAGAAGCATAGGTTTCGCTCTCACATCTTGCACAGTTCCCGCACAGGGCACTCCCACTTTTGAGCTTGGCGAAGACGAAATGGAATACGGCGTGGGAATACATGGCGAACCCGGCAGACAGAGAATGAAGATAAAGAGCGCTGACGAGCTTGCCAAGACCATGGTGGGTCAGATTGACGAAGAGCTGGAGTTAAAGGACCAAGAGCTTGCCGTTATTATCAATGGCTTTGGCGGAACACCGCTTCAAGAGCTGTATTTATTAAATAATTCAGTATCCAACGAGATTGAGCAAAAAGGCGGAAAGATCTATAAGACCTTGGTAGGCAACTTTATGACCTCATTGGATATGGCGGGCGCGTCGGTCACTATCCTAAAACTTGACGACGAGCTCAAAGGCTATCTTGACGCTGAGGCGAAGACTCCCGCGTTGAAGATATAGGAGGCGGTTATGGACAAAATAACAACAAAGGATATGGCGAATATTATCGACATAATGGCGGATATCATAATAGAAAATGAAGTCCATTTTTGCAAAATGGACTCCGCTGCCGGCGACGGCGACTTTGGAATGAGTCTTGCCAAGGGCTTTAAGCAGCTTAAAAAAGATTGGGACGAGCTGGACTTTGACGATATAGGTGCTTTTTTGAAAAGCTGCAGTATGGTTATTATGGAATACTGCGGCGGAGCCAGCGGACCTATTTGGGGTTCGGGCTTTAGAGGCGCCGCCAAATCAGCCAAAGGCAAGGAAGAAATCGGGCTTAGCGAGCTTGCCGAAATGATGCAAGCGGCGGTGGAGAGCATCCAAAAGACTGGCGAGAGATCTTTTGGCGTGGGTGCTAAGGTAGGAGACAAGACCCTTATCGACGCTCTTGCCCCTGCGGCGGACAGCTTGACGGCAAGCGCTGAGGCGGGAGAAGAATTATTACCCGCTATGAAAAAAGCCGCCCAAGCAGCCGTCCAAGGAGCGGAAAAGACCAAGGAAATCCCCGCAAGGCTGGGAAGAGCGGGCACGGTAGGCGACAGGAGCATAGGTCATCCCGATGCTGGAGCGTACGGCGTGGGAGTCATTTTTACGGGAATTGTGGAAAGGCTCTCAAAATAGATTTATGATTTGAAAGTTAGATTCATATAGGAGCTGTCTCAAGATTTGGGACAGCTCCCACTATATTGTGTACTTAATAGTCTTTCTAAAAATCATGAACTAAAAGCCATACTTATAAAAAAGCATGAGAAAAGGTATGTTTTGGTTGTGCCTTGACTCAAAAGTCTAAAAGCCATACTTATAAAAAAGCATGAGAAAAGGGCAAGCTTTGCTTGTCTTTTTTTATGAAAGCATTTAGTTATTAAGGTTTATCTTTATTAGGACTGGCTGTAAACACCTGTTTTGTTCAGATAATCCTGAAAATGCATATCTACCGACGACTGAGTAGTAATTTTCAGAATACCTATTGTCTGTTTTTATTGTCGCTTTGGCTGAATATTTCCGCGTATATTGGAATTGCGTATCTATAATATTTGTAATCACTGTTATTAAACCTTATTTCATAGTTTATTGTTAAACAATATGGACCGTAACAATATACATACTCTTGATTATTCTTTACCAAATTATTGATATCCATGTCGTGATGTTCTTCAATGACTTCGGAAGTGCTGATGTCTGTTAAGCTCAAAGAATTAAAAAAATCCGCTTCCTAAAAGAAAGCGGATATATTGGTGGACAATAACGGGCTCGAACCGCTGACTTCCTCCACGTCAAGAAGGCACTCTACCAGCTGAGTTAATTGTCCATTAGCAATAATTATAATAACAAAAACTAAATAAATTGTAAAGCGTTCGCCATGTTTTTTTTATGAACACGCACTAACAAATTCTTTTGCAAAGACAAAATCTCTTTGTTATTGTTACTGACAAGCTTTTAATAATGTTTTGATATGGATTATTTTTTTGTGACAAAAAGGCTTCCTTTCGATGCGGAACATTCTATTAAGAAAATCATAGAATACATTGTAAAGAATTTTATTGCGAGGTAACGAATATGTATAGAATTTCAAGGTATGGTGTCACGGATTTTGGACCTGAGCCTTTTGTGACAAACATTCAAAGAGCCGCAATACATAATACAAACTTCAGAACGGCTCTTTGGACTGGCAAGTACTTGCAGCTGACCTTAATGAGCATTCCTGTCGGCGGAGAAATAGGACTGGAAGCTCATTCCGACTTGGACCAATTCTTGCGATTGGAGATGGGACGGGGGTTGGTGAAAATGGGCGCATCGAGCGACAAGCTGAACTATCAAGCCAATGTGTCCAGCGGTTATGTGGTGTTTATACCCGCAGGGACTTATCATAATCTTATCAATGTGGGCTCAACCCCTATAAAGCTGTATTCAATCTATGCCCCGCCCCAGCACCCCAGAGGCACGGTGCACCAAACAAAACAAATCGCTGATCAGGCGGAAGAGCATTAGACAAAGTTCCGCTTCTATTGGAGGCGGAACATAGTTTAATTTATAAATAAACATAGAATTAGTATCTTATTGTCTAACAAAGACCGCTTCCGACGGAAGCGGACTTTGTTGATTTAAGGAAACAGTCTGTTCGGACCTCTGAATAGGAAAGTGGATTCTTTTATGCTGGGAAGCCCAAGCAGTTTCATAAGGAATCTGGAAAGCCCAAAGCCCAAGCCGCCGTGCGGAGGGCAGCCGTATTTGAAAAAGTCCAAATAAAATTGCACGCCGTCCACGCTCATTCCGCTTTCCTCAACCTGCTTTTTCAATATTTCATAGCGGTGTTCTCTCTGCGCGCCCGTTGTCAGCTCCAAACCTTTCCATAAAAGGTCAAAGCTCATGGTGAGATTCCGGTCGTCTTTATGCCTCATATGATAAAAAGGTCTTGCAGCCACGGGATAGTCTATGACAAATATAAAGTCGCTGTTGTGTTTTTTCTTCGCCCATTCGCAAAGAAGCCTTTCGCCCTCGGGGTCAAGGTCGCCCTTTTTCTTTTTGGGGACTTGATAGCCCATTTCCGTCTCCAGCACCTTGATAGCGTCGCTTAAAGCGATTCTTGGAAAAGCGCCTTCGGGGATATGGATATCTTCGCCAAAGACCTCTTTAATCTCTTTGCCGTGCTTTTCCTTAATCTTTTGCATAAAATATTTTATCCACTTCTCTTCTTCGTCCATGACCTCGTGGTGGCTTTTTGTCCAAGAAATCTCCATATCTATGGATACGAACTCGGTGGCGTGTCGGGATGTAAAGGAAGGCTCTGCTCTGAATACCGACCCTATCTCAAACACCTTGTCAAAGCCTGCGGACATCGCCATTTGTTTATAAAATTGCGGGGACTGGGCAAGGTAAGCCTTGGTATCAAAATATTCCATGCAAAAAACTTCGCTGCCCGATTCGGTGGCGTTGCCGGTAAGCTTGGGGGAGTGAAGCTCTATATAGCCGTTTTGTACCCAAAACTCCCTCATCGCCATTTCCGCAGTGGTCTGAACTTGGAAGATAAGCAGGCGGTCGGGCTTTCTCAAATCTAAATAACGCCAGTCAAGGCGGTGGTCCAAGCTGACATCCTCGGTATTTCCCACTACATCAAGAGGTAAAAGCGGTTCAGCAAGGTTTTCTATCTCAAAGCTCTCCACAAAGATTTCCTTTTGACCCAGTTTGACATTGGGTGCTTTGACAAGTACGCCCGTCACAGTAACGCAGGATTCCAAAGAACACTTGGAGATGTTTCTTGTGGTCTCGTCGTCCTTTTTCATGTTGGTCAATTGGATTTTACCGCTATGGTCCCTAAGCACCAAAAACTGCATCTTCTTTTGGTCCCTTATGGTCTCCACCCAGCCTTTTACGGTGACTTGTTTGTCAAAATAGTTGTCAATGTCTTTTATCAAAATTCTGTCCATAAATACCTCTTTTACCGTTTGTTTTATTATGGTTATATAAGATAAACTATATAACAAAGAGGTATGATTGTCAAATAAATCAAAAAAGATTGTTATAAAAGAACAGATTGTTTGTCAAGGCGAAAGGTATATGGTATACTGATTTGCAATGAAAGGTATTATTGAACTTAATGAAGTCTCGTTCGACTACAAGAGCGTGGACCAAACCACCGTCGGAGTAAAGAATATAAGCCTCTCCATAAAAGAGGGCGATTTCGTGGCGCTGATTGGGCACAACGGCAGCGGCAAATCCACGCTTGCCAAGCTTTTTAACGGCTTTTTGATTCCCGACACCGGCGATGTCATTGTCAAAGGCATGAACACCAAAGAGAAAAAGAACACCTTTGAAATAAGAAAAAAAGTGGGCATGGTCTTTCAAACCCCCGACAACCAAATGGTGGCAAGCATTATTGAAGACGATATAGCGTTTGGCGCGGAAAATCTGGGAGTTCCCAGAGAGGAGATAATAAGGCGGGTGGAATGGGCGCTTTCTGCTGTGGATATGCTGGAATACAAAAAACATACGCCCTTTAAGCTCTCCGGCGGGCAAAAACAGAGAATAGCCATAGCGGCTATCTTGGCAATGATGCCCGAAGTGCTTATCTTGGACGAATCCACCGCTATGCTTGACCCAGAGGGTAGAAAAGAGGTCTTGGAGGTTGTTAAAAAACTGAACAAAGAACATAATATGACGGTTGTGCTGATAACACACTATATGGAAGAAGCCATAGACGCCGACGAGGTTTATATAATGAACGAGGGCGAAATTGTCGACTTTGGCAAACCAGAAGAAGTGTTTAAGGACTACAAAAAGCTGAATTCAGTCAAGCTTGAAGTTCCCATAGTCAGTCAAGTCATCGCACTTTTACAAAAAGACGGATATCCAATAAAGAACTGCCTTAAGGTGGAGGAACTGGCGGAGGAAATATGCAGATTGAGGTAAAGAATCTCTCATATACCTATATGCAAAAGACGCCTTACCAAAAGGACGCCCTTACGGATATCACCCTTGAAATAAATGAGGGCGAGTTTGTGGGGCTGGTGGGCGCCACCGGCAGCGGCAAATCCACGCTTATTCAGCACTTCAACGGGCTTTTAAGATTGACAAGCGGAGAGCTAAAGGTCTTTAATATCGACCTCACCCAAAAAAAGCCCGATTTTAAGAGTTTAAGGCAAAAGATAGGAATGCTCTTTCAATATCCCGAATACCAGCTCTTTGACGAAACGGTACTCAAAGATGTCATGTTCGGTCCAAGGAATTTTGGCATGCCTCAGGATGAATGTTACCAAGCCGCAAAAGAGGCGATTGAGCTTGTGGGGCTGGACTTTGAAAAGATAAAGGACCGTTCGCCTTTTGAGCTTTCGGGCGGGGAGAAGAGAAGGGCGGCGATAGCCGGGGTTTTGGCATACAGACCCGAAATGCTGATTTTGGACGAACCCACCGCCGGACTTGACCCCGTGGGCAAAAGGGAAATATTGAACCTTATCACAAAACTTAAGGGCGATAGGATAAAGACCATTGTTATGATAAGTCACAACATGGACGAAATCGCCAAATATGCAGATAGAATAATAGCCCTTGATAAATCAAGGCTTGCCTGCGACACCAATCCAAGGGAATTCTTTTCTGAGCAAAAAAAGGTTTTTAGCCTTGGGCTGGATGTACCGACAACGGTCAAAATAAAAAACAGCCTTGCCCAAAGGGGCTTTGAGCTGGACGAAGCTTGTCTTACTGTGGAAGAGCTGTACCAAGCGATTAAGCAAAAGCTGGGAGGCGGAAATGGGTAAAGGCATCAGCTTCGGGCAGTTCTACCCTGGCGAAAGTTTTTTGCATAAAATGGACCCAAGAATTAAGATAATTCTTGCCATAGCCTATATCGTGACAGTTTTTCTTTGTCAGACCTTTTATAGCTATCTTGCGATTTTCCTTTTTCTTATAAGCCTTATTTTAGTATCCCAAGTGCCTTTGAAAAGTGTCCTAAAGAGCATAAAAGGCATACTATATCTTGTCCTTCTCACAGCGGTGATAAATATATTGTTCTTTAAGGAAGGAAGAGTGCTGTTGAATTTTTGGATTGTTACCATAACGCTTGACGGATTGTTCTTTTCGGCAAAAATGGCTTTGAGGCTTATCTTTTTGGTTATGGGCACCACGCTTGTTACCTTGACCACCACGCCCATGAGCTTGACGGACGGAATGGAAAGCTTGATGTCGCCTTTGAAAGCCGTCAAATTTCCCGTCCACGATGTGGCGATAATTATGAATATAGCGCTTAGGTTTATTCCCTCATTAATGGAAGAGATTGACAAGATAATGATGGCGCAAAAGGCAAGGGGCGCAGCGTTTGATACAGGGGGACTTATCGCAAGGGCAAAGGCGCTTTTGCCTGTTTTGATACCTCTTTTTGTTTCGGCTTTCAGGCGGGCGGACGAGCTTGCTTTGGCGCTGGACGCCAGATGCTATAACGCTACCGACAAGCGCACCAAGATGAAAGTCTTAAAAATCGGATACCGAGATTTGATAGGCTCTTTGGCTATGGCGGCGGTAATGGCTGGAATAATACTTATGAGAGTGTTTTTGACGGGAGTATGAGATATCTTATTACAATAGAGTATAACGGAAAGAACTATTGCGGATGGCAGTATCAAAAGAATGCGCTTTCCGTCCAACAGGTTATAGAGGACAAAATCTTTGAGTTCTTGGGGCAAAGGGTGAAGCTGGCGGCAAGCGGAAGGACGGACAGCGGAGTGCATGCTTTCGGGCAAAGGGCGCATTTTGATATAGACACCTACTTTCCCATGAAAAGGTTTCCCCTTGCCATAAACAACATTTTGCCCGACGATATAAAAATTAAGGATATCCAAATCGTGGACGGCGGTTTTCACGCCCAATACGACGCCAAGAGAAAGATATATGTCTATAAGCTCTATATCTCCCGTATAGAAAGTCCAATAAGAAAAGATACGCATGCAAGGATAATACCGCCTTTTGATTTTGAGCTTATGAAAGAGGGTGCGAAGCTCTTTTTGAATACGCATGACTTCAAGGCGTTCTCTTCTACCGGCGGGAATATAAAAAACACCGTAAGAACCATATACAGGCTGGAGCTTGAAAAGATTGAAGACGAAATAACAATGGAGATAGAGGGCGACGGCTTTTTGTATAATATGGTGAGAATTATTGCGGGGACGCTGGTCTGGCTGGGAAAGAAAAAGCTTAGCTTAGAAGATATTAAAGAAGCTATGCTTACCCAGAACAGAAAAAAAGCGGGAAAGACCTTTCCCGCTCATGCGCTTTATTTGAAAGAAGTAATTTATTAAGTATTCCTTTTTATCATTTCATTTACGGTTATGGACGGATGTGTATATTTGGACTCGTCGTCGACTTTTAGCTTGCCGAATTCAATCGCCCTTTGCGGACACCATTGGATGCAGGCAAAGCAGTATTCGCACCTATCGCCGAATTTGGGCTTTTCGTCCATAGTAATGTTTTTTGTCGGGCATATTTTTACACAGATTTCGCACTTGTTGCAGTTGTCGTTAACTTTTTTGAACTTTATTCCAAAAACATATTTCATGCCCCACCATGCGATTTTGTCTATGGGAAAGGGCTTGTCTTTTTTGTGGGCAGTATTCTTTCTGTTTTCAATGTCTTGAAGGATGCCCTTGACGATTTCGTCTTGTTTCTCAAGCATAATTTTTTGCTTATCCAGCGGGGTTTTGAAAGCTATACAGCTGTCGGGCAGGACTATTTTTTTGCTGTAATTCAAGGATTTTTTCTTTTTTTTGAGCAGCTTGTCAATAGTCAAAAATGAATACCCCACTGACGAACCGCAAGTAGCCACCGCGAAAAAGTATTGGGCGTCAAGCTCCGCTCGCATCAAAAAGTCCCGCATGACAAAGGGAATGTCATAGCAATATACGGGAAAGACAAAGCCTATAATGTCGTCCTTAAAGCGGGTCTTTTGGCAAGACGCCATGTTGAGGATAGCGTCACCGCCTATTTGTTTGGCAACGGCAAGAGAATTGCCGCTGCCTGAAAAATAGAATACTTTCATATCTTAAATCATCTTAAAGACCAAGGCTTCGTAAGGTCTTAAGGTCATGTCCTCAAGCTTTCTGTCATAGTCATAGTTGTGCAGGACAAGGTCGGCTGACTTATACACGCAGTCGGAGGGCAGTTTGAAAGGAATCTCTTTGTTCTTAAAGTTGCATATCACCATAAGCCTTTCGCCTTTGTACCACCGTTCATAGCAATAGATATCGTTGGAAGAGGCATAGTTTTCCTTAAAGGTGCCGTGTATAATCAAGGGATTGCCCCGCCTAAAGGCAATGAGCTTTTTGTAAAAGTGGAAGATGCTGTTTTTGTCTTTCATAGCCTGTTCCACATTTATTTCTTTGTAGTTGGGGTTTATGGGGAGCCAAGGCGTGCCTGTGGTAAAGCCTGCGTTCTCCTTGTCGTTCCACTGCATGGGAGTACGCGCATTGTCCCTGCCCTTTTTCTTAAGCGCCCAAAAAGCCACTTTCTTTAAGAATGGAGCGTATTTGTTGAAGATGCCCATAAGGTTTTTGACCATGACATCTTGGAATTCGTCTATGCTCTTCCAAGGGTAATTCATCATTCCGATTTCTTGACCTTGGTATACATAAGGTGTGCCTTGTTGCATATAGAGAGCGACAGCAAGCATCTTGGCGGCTTCCTTTCTCTTGTCGCCAAAATCGCCGGTAAATCTTGGAATGCTTCTGGGCTGGTCGTGGTTTTCCCAATACAAGCTGTTCCAACCCTTGTCTCTTAAGCCGTATTGGTACGCGGCAAGCACTTTTTTAAGTCTGGACAGCTTGAGCTTGCGGGGCAAGAATTGGAAAAAGGCGTCGGTGTGCATATGCTCGAATGTGAACACAGTGTCTAATTCCTCTCTTTCCTCGCTGGTATAGTCAATAGCGTGTTTTACATTCATTCCCGGTCCCTCTCCCACGGTCATACAGTCATATTTGGACAGAACTTCTTTGTTGAGGGCGTGAAGGTAGGCGTGAATGTTTGGTCCATGGGTGAAATGCTCGTCTCCCAAGAGCGCCACATTGAGCTTTCCGTTGGGCAGTCCCTCTTTCTTTGAGATATAGGTTATGACATCGCAGCGGAAACCGTCGCAACCCTTGTCCAGCCAGTATTTTACTATGTCATGGACTTCTTGTCTGACTTTAGGATTATCCCAATTCAAGTCGGGCTGTTTTTTGGTGAAGAGGTGCAAATAATATTCCCCGCTGTCCTCGTGGTACTCCCATGCCGAACCGCCAAACCTTGAAGTCCAGTTGTTGGGAGGTCTTTTGCCGTTCTTGCCTCTGCCCTTTCTCCATATATAATAGTCACGGTAGGGGTTGTCTTTTCCTTTCAATGCTTCTTGAAACCAAAAATGTTCGTCGGAGGAGTGGTTGACTACAAGGTCCATAATCAGCTTTATGCCTCTTTTGTGCATGCCGTCCACCATTTCTTCCCAGTCCTCAAGGGTGCCGAATTCATCCATGATATCCCTATAATTGCTGATATCATAGCCGTTGTCGTCGTTTGGGGACTTGTAGCAAGGGGAGAGCCATACGGCGTTTACGCCCAGCTCTTGCAGATAATCCAATTTGGAAATAATACCTCTGATATCTCCTATACCGTCGCCGTTGCTGTCACAAAAGCTTCTGGGATAAATTTGATAAATAAACGCATCTTTGTACCATCTCGATCTTTGCATAAATAACCTTCCTAAAAAATTATTTTCTTAATTAAAATAATTATAGCATATCCGCGACCGTTGTCAATACGGCTGGCGATGTGTCTTTTGGCTAGTTTGGCTAAACAGAGCTTATTTCAATAAAAAAAACGGCTTCTTGTTTTTGAGAAGTCGTTTTCAGCAATTACCAGTAATTATTTTGATTTGTTTATTGGTTAGTCACCGCATTCTGCCATCATTCCATCTTTCAGATTCTTTATAAGCATTTCTTTTGTGTCGCTTTGGTTATACGGAACACCGTATCTCTCAGCGATTTTTTGCAAGCCTTTGACAGAACACGATTCCCAGTATTCAACAAACTGTTCAATCGTGGTGAAACCCTCGCAAGATTCATTCATACTGATTCCCTTCTTTTTTTTATTAAAGTCACAACACGGGCATGTGACTTGCCCGATAAAAAACCCGATATCATACACGCCAAAAATGTCGCTTATTTTGGCAAGCATAAATATATCGGGCAGACTTTCGCCCCGCTCCCACTTGCTTACAGCTTGTGGGGTAACATTCAGCATCATCGCAAGTCCAGACTGCGACAACCCCTTTTCCTTTCGCCCCTTGGCGATTTGTTTTCCAATTATCAAATAATCCATAATCTTATTATAGAATACCATTATTTTCTTTTCAAGCGAGTAGCCTAAACCGTTAGTTGAATATTGAAGAGTTTTCAAACCTTTGTTGCACTTTCGCTCACTGAAATGGATTGATTAAAAGAATATGCAGTTTAGGGGGAATATTATACGGTTTTAGTGGTTTGGTAAAGATACTATATTTTTTATAAAATCATATAATGACATAAGCGGTCCTAAGCTATATGAAAAACGGTGTGAATTAGTTAGAGGTTCTAACCAATTATTATTGGTCATAAGTATGAGGTTTTTATTAAATAGATTATAAAATTGATAAAACCTTATATAATATTAAAAAACACAAAAAGTCAAAAAAACACTAAAAAATCGTTGACAACGGGGTTTTTGGTGTGCGATAATAAGCTTAACTTAAAAACCGATGAGATAGAGTAGTAGCTTATCTAAGAATTTCAAAGAGAGTTCCGATTTGGTGAGACGGAATAAATTCATTTAAGTGAATGGACTATCGAGGGCGGAGGCGAAACCTTTCGGGGAGTAGTTTTCGACGGCATCCCCCGTTATAGGGAAAGAGTATGATAGTACTCTAAATAAAATGAGGTAACAGACCGGCTCTGTTATGAAATTGGGTGGCACCACGGTAAAATTCGTCCCAAACGGATTTTGCCGTTTTTTATTTTTAAGGAGGTTTGAGCCATGAAACGATTAAGACAGCCTTATATATACTTTTTCCGATGGCGTCGGGATTAAAAAACAACTATAAAAAATAATATAAAAGGAGAGAATAAAAAATGAATATAAATTATCAATCGTATTTGAAAAACTATCCCGACGAAAAGGGTTTTTTCGGAGAGTTCGGCGGAGCGTATATCCCAGACGAGCTTAAGGCGGCGTTTAAGGAGATAGACGACGCCTATAACACTATTTGCAAAAGCAGTAAGTTCATAAACGAACTTAGGAGAATAAGAAAAGAGTTCCAAGGCAGACCCACTCCGGTATACCACTGCGAAAGGCTGTCCCAAAGCATCGGCAACGCTCAAATATATATGAAAAGAGAGGACTTGAACCACAGCGGTGCGCATAAGCTCAACCATTGCATGGGAGAAGGGCTTTTGGCAAAGTATATGGGCAAGAAAAAGCTGATTGCGGAGACGGGAGCGGGGCAGCACGGCGTGGCGCTTGCCACTGCGGCGGCGTTTTTCGGCTTGGAGTGCGAAATTCATATGGGAGAAGTGGACATAAAAAAACAAGCTCCCAATGTCGCCAGAATGAAGGTCTTGGGAGCTAAGGTCATACCCGTAACCTTTGGGCTTAAGACGCTTAAAGAGGCGGTGGACTCGGCGTTTATGGCGTATATGAAAGAATACAAAGATGCTATCTATTGCATAGGCTCTGTGGTGGGCCCCCACCCCTTCCCTAAAATGGTAAGGGATTTTCAAACCGTGGTCGGTTTTGAGGCAAGAGAGCAGTTCCAAGAGATGACCGGCGAACTTCCCGATGCGCTTGTGGCGTGCGTGGGCGGCGGCAGCAATTCCGCGGGGCTTTTTATGCCTTTCTTGGCGGATGATGTGGAAATCTATGGAGTTGAGCCCATGGGTAAAGGACATAAGATTGGGGAGCATGCCGCAAGCATAACTTACGGCGAACCCGGCGTTATGCATGGCTTTAATTCGATAATGCTTAAAGACGATAAAGGCGAACCCGCCCCCGTCTATTCCAACGCCTCGGGACTGGACTATCCCTCCGTCGGACCTGAACACGCCTTTTTGCATAAGGCGGGAAGAATAAAATATAAGTATGTCACCGACGAAGAAGCCATAGACGCTTTCTTCAAGCTCTCCCGACTTGAGGGAATCATCCCCGCTTTGGAGAGTTCGCACGCCGTAGCATACGCCATGAAGCTTGCCAAGGAAAAGAAGACGGGTTCTATTCTTGTCAATCTCTCGGGAAGAGGAGATAAAGATTTAGAGTATGTCATTGAGAAACATGGAGATAAGTTCCTTTAATGGCTCCTTGTCCCAAAGGACAGCAGCTTAATGAAAATATCGTTAAGAGCTTAAAGCTTATAAAAAATTCAAAAGAGCGATACCGCTTTTGCAGGGATATCGCTCTTTTTATGTCTTAAAATACTTGTTTGATATTTATTAAATGGATAACGCAAGGTTTTTTCAATAGGCATTATATAAAGCGTTTTCCTATGCCGAATAGGTCTTGATATCGGATTCCGACGGGCGGTAGCCTTGAGCGCGTGCCTGAATTTTGAACTCGTCGCCTTCTTCAAATTCTTGTACTTCGAATATAGGAGAAGAGTTTGTTTGCACTTGAACGCCGTTTTGGTACAAGGCGTATTCCTCGGCATGGGGTACGGGCTGGGAGGTTATTGTCAATAGTTCGTCCTCAATGGAAAAATCCAAAGCCTCAGGCTTGTCAAGTGCTTCATAGACATAGATTACAGCGGAACTGTCTGACCTTAGGTAATAGCCTGTCTCCAAGGCGTATACATAGAATGTGGTGTTGTCTTCAACATCGGTCAGCGTGTAGCTTGTGTCTTTAGTCATTATCAGCTTGTCGTCTTTACTGCTTTGTATCACATAGTACTTGGCGCCGGGCACTTGTTGCCAGCTCAATTTAATTCCCTTTTGCGTTTTTTCAATTTCCAAATTGGGCGTTTCAAGCTTGGGCGTCCTTAAATAAGATATCATGACGGTATCGCTGGGCATAAAAGACTTGTTGTTGGGATTTAATGCAGTCACCCTTATGGCATACGAGCCGGGACTCATGACATGCTCTGTGATGTTGACGCTTATTAACGCCTCTTCGCTTTCCTTTGTTATCTCAATATCGTTGATATTGATCTTATATGCGGTTGCGAAGGTGACCTTGGGGAAAGTCAGCATGACTTCGCCGTCTTGGGTGTCTATTGAAAGAGAGGGGTTTTCCAGCTTAGCCGAATAGCTGTATTCAATGCTTATCTCTTCTGATGTCAAGTTTATTTCGGGATTAGAGCTTGCCGCCTTTACTGATATAGTGTATACGGTGGGGCGGGTGAGGTAGGGCGAGATGTCAAGTCTGTTGGTGGGTGAGTCTATCTCTGCGATTTTTTTATCGTCAGCAAAGATAGTGAATATATACTTGTCGGCGTTAATGACTTCAGACACCACGCAGATAAAGGATGAGCCGGTGGTCTCCACAAGAAGCTTGGAGGGTTTTTCCAATTGGTTCACTATATATAGGTTTTCTATATCAATCACATTGAGGATTTCCGCCGTCTGCTGTTGAAAATAAAGTTCTTTGGCGTCGGAGACCAAGGCGCAGGATGCGTTTTTCAAGACTTTAATCTTGTTGCCTCCCTCAATGGATGCGGTCACATTGCCGTAAAGCTCCGCATTGGAAAAGCCGTCCGCAACCGCACGCTCCAAGCTTATGCCCTCCGCCAGATACAAAGAGGAATTGACAAGCTCAACCGTCCCAGAAGTGTCCGCATAGATTTTTATTTGGGAATTTTTAAGTTCAAGCTTATCTTTTATATTCATTTTTTCAAACACATTGAGCTCTTTGACTGCGATTTCGCCGCTAAGCTCGGACTGGCTGTAAAGGTTTATCGTTCTGCCGTTGGCGGTGATTTTTATATTGTTCGCAATCAGCTTTCCGCCTTTGCCAAAACCTTTATGCTTAAAAAGACCTTGTATGGTGCCGATGTCTATGCTTTTGTCCTTGGCTGAACCCAGCTCAATAGTCAGGGTGTCTGTGACGGTAAGCGACCTATGGTTCAAGTCGATGTCCATTCTGCGTGGAATGGTAAGGTTTTGTATCGTTATGTCCTCCCTTAAGACATAAAGTTCTTTGCCAGAAAGATTTTTTTCAGTAAAATCAAGGGGCTCTCTAATAAAGACCTTGGGGGCATTGATAACAAGTATGGTTGTTGCCACGCCTATTGCCAAGACCAAAACAACCGCCGCCAAAATAACCCAAAGCTTGTTCTTCTTGATAAAGGCAAAGAACTTTTGCTTTCTTTCAAGAGCTCTCCGTTTCTTTTCCTGCTCCTTTAATTTCTTTTCTCTCTCCTTTCTCTCCAATTCCTCTTTTTCTTCGGGAGTCAGAGCAAGGGATTTTTCTTGTTCTTCTTTGGGTGCGGACTCTTCATCCTTCAAGGTGTCTTCTTGTGCTTGGGGAGCTTGCTCTTTTTCTTGGCTGTCCATAGGCTCTTTGCCACCTTTTTCTTGGCTGTCCATAGGCTCTTTGCCGTCTTTGACCTTGGGCTCTTGGGCTTCCGAACTTTCTTCAGCATTGAGCTTGGGCTCTTCGGTTTCCGAACTTTCTTCAGCATTGAGCTTGGGCTCTTCGGTTTCCGATCTTTCTTCAGCCTTGGGCTTTGTCTTGGAGTCTTTGGAAGGAGATATTTCTTCAGCCTTGTTGGGTTTTTGTTCTGATGTTATTTTTTCCTTGCTCTCTTCAGGCGCTTTCTCTTTGCTTTCTTGGGCCGCCTTTTCCTTGTCCTCTTTGGGTGCTTTTTCCTTATTCTCTATTATGGGCGGTACTTTTGCCCTGATTTCTTTTGGGGGCGATATTTCTGAAGCAGAGGTTTTTGCGGTCTTTTCAACCGCTTCATTGACTTCTTTATTCTTACTGTCGGCATCTTTTATATCCGTGTTTTTTTGAGGCTTTTGGGATTGGTCTTTTGACATATTTTTCTCCTCTCTATTATTATTGGTCCTTTTAATAATAATATCATTTTTATAATACTTTCATTATAATGGTTTGTTTGTTCTTTTGTCAATTTATGTATATTATAATTATTAATAGTGTTCTTCCATTTACAATTTGATGTTTAAGTTATATAATATATATAATTTTAGTATGGAGGGGTTGAAATGAGAAAAGCCATTGTTTACGCTACCAAAAGCGGAACTTGTCAGGATATCGCTTTGATGTTGAAGGATAATTTGACCAATGCCGAGGTTTTTGACATCAGTACAGAAACGCCCAATCTTGCAAACTATGACTTAGTTGTTTTTGGCGGGGCGTATTATGCGGGAATGCTTATGGGAAAGCTTAGAAAGTTTATAAAAGCCAATCGCGACTTAATCAAACAAAGAAAATACGCCTTTTTTGTCAGCTGTATGGAGACCAAAAACTATAAGGAATTGTTAAAAAAGAATGTGGGCGAAGATCTGTTCGAGGGCGCTGAGGACATAAGGTGGCTGGGATACGGCGTGTCCGTGGAGAAATCAAAGGGTTTTACTAAGCTGGTATCCAAGCTTTTGAAATACGCTTTGACCAAAGAAAACAAGCCCATAACCTTAATTGACGACAACCAAATCAAGGATATGGCAAAAAAACTTGAAGAGATTAAATAGATTTTTGCGTTTATAAACAGCTTTATAAACGCCTGAAAACTTCCGCTTGCTTAATTTAGATTTTTTTAATCTCTTTACTTAATTAAGGGTGACTATGAATTATTATGGAGATTATCATACCCATACTCATTACAGCGACGGAGTCAGCAAGGTATGGGAGAATGTGCTTTCTGCAATAGACAAGGGTCTTAAGGAACTTGCCATAACCGACCATGGTTTTAACAACCCCAAATACGGGGCTTTAACCAGAGAGACCTTTTATTTGCAAAGAGAGGAGATAGAAGAGGCGCGCAAAAAAGCCCAAGGAAAAATTCAGATATATCAGGGCGTGGAGGCAGACATAATAGGGCTGGACGGGACTATCGATGTCAACCAAGACGAGCTTGAAGAGATGCAGATACTTATTATGGGATACCATTCCTTTTCCGAAGCCAAAAGCAAAAAGGACTGGTTCAAGATATTCCCGTCAGCGTACTTAAGCTTTTTAATAAAGCCCTCCAAAGCAACCATAAGGCGGAACACACGCACTTTTATCAATGCCATAAAGAAGTATCCGATTGATATTCTGGCGCATATAAACCACCTTTTCAAGGTGGACTGTGTGGAAGTTGCCAAAGCCTGCGCGGACTATGGCACTTATATAGAACTTAACGCCAAGCACCTGAACCTCTCTTTCCAGACTCTTTATGAGATGAGCTTGACAGGGGCAGAGTTTATCGCTTCCAGCGACGCCCACCACTTTTCCAGAATTGCCGAATTTTCCAAACTGGAAGAGTTTATGAAAAAAGCTGGTTTTGATAAGACAAAACTTGTCAACTATAACAAAAAACCCGAATTTCCAAGGAGAAAAATAAGATTAAAGGAGTTTTGACAATGATTGAATTTGCATCCGACAGAAAATTTGATGTCATTCCCATAGGGCGGGTGGCGGTGGACTTTAATCCCGTGGACTACTTCAAGACGCTGTCCAAAAGCGACACCTTCAAAAAATACTTAGGGGGCTCTCCCGCAAATATCGCTGTGGGGCTTGCCAGATTGGGCAAAAAGGTAGGTTTTATTGGAAAGGTCAGCGACGACAGATTGGGGGACTATGTGACGGAATTTTTTGAAAAGGAAAATATAGATACCTCGCATATCTTTAGAGCCAAGAACGGGGAGAAGATAGGGCTGACTTTCACGGAAATTCTATCCCGTGACGAAAGCAGTATTTTGATGTATAGAGAGGGCGTAGCCGACCTTATGCTTGAGCCCGAAGAAGTGGACGAAGAGTATATAAGCCAAGCCAAGATGATAATAATATCTGGTACCGCGCTTAGTCAAAGCCCGTCAAGAGAGGCGGTCTTCAAGGCGCTTTTGTTTGCAAAAAAGAACAATACGAAGGTCTTGTTCGATGTGGACTACCGCCCTTACAGTTGGAAAAATAAAGACGAAATCTCCATTTATTATTCGCTGGTGGCGGAAAAAAGCGACATTGTCATAGGCTCCAGAGAGGAATTTGACCTCATGGAATCCTTATTGGAAAAAAATAGGGACGACAAGAAAACCGCGGAGTATTGGTTGAAAAAGGGCAACAAAATAGTTATCATAAAACATGGCAAAAAGGGCTCCACAGCTTATACCGCCGACGGCTCTTACAGCATAAAGCCCTTTCCCGTTGAGGCACTGAAGTCTTTCGGGGGCGGAGACGGCTATGGCTCGGCTTTTGTATATGCGCTCTTGGAAGGCTATGACCTCATAGACTGTTTGGAAATGGGCAGCGCTTCGGCGTCCATGCTGGTTAAGGCGCATGGTTGTTCGGAATTTATGCCCACTTTGGAAGAGTTGAAAAAGTTCATAAAAGAAAGCAAAGAAAAATACGGAGAAATGATAGCGAGAGGTTAAGATAATGTTTATTACACCCAAATTCGACAAAAACGGATGTCAAAGGCTTGCCTCAATCAACGGCAGAAATAAGGAAATGCTTATGGACATCACAGTCCACAGGCTTAAACAAGGGGAAGAGCTTGTGGTCAGTGAAAAGGATATGGAATCGGCAATTTTGCTGCTTCAAGGCAGCTTGGAGCTTGAGTATGACCAAAATGTATACAGAGTGCAAAGAAAAGATATGTTCCAAGATCTTCCCACCTGTCTTCACATAAGCAAAAATACCGCCGCCATGGTCATCGCTCTTGAGGACAGTGAAGTGCTTATACAAAGTACCCAAAACGATAGGGAGTTCAAGTCCAGACTCTATCTCCCAAGCCAAGCGAAAAAGGTTACCAGCTGTGAGGGGTTGTGGGAGGATACCGCCAAAAGAGAGGTCATCACCATTTTTGACTATTACAACGCGCCTTATTCCAATATGGTGCTTGGTGAAATTTTTGTGCCCCAAGGCAGATGGTTCAGTTATATTCCCCACCACCACCCCCAGCCCGAAGTGTACTATTACAGACTTCAAAGGGAAGAGGGCTTCGGCGTGTGCTTTATTGACGACAAGCCCTATACCATAAAGGACGGGAGCTGTGCATCGTTTTTGGGCGGACAGACCCATGCCCAAGTCACCGCGCCGGGATATCCCATGTATTGCTGCTGGATGATAAGACACCTTGAAAACAATCCTTGGAAAAGGACAAGAATAGACGACGAGAGATATACTCATTTACTCAAAAAAGAATAAAGGAGTAAAGGCTTATGAAAACAATAAAAATGACTGTTGGGGAAGCCATAATCAAATTTTTGGACAACCAATATGTTAGTTTTGACGGAATTGAAAACAAGTTCGTGGAAAGGGTTTTTACCATTTTCGGGCATGGATGCGTGCTGGGCGCTGGCGAGGCTTTGGCTATGGCAAAGCATTCCTTAAAGGTCATGCAAGGCAAGAACGAACAAGGCATGGCGCATGTTGCCTTGAGCTATGCCAAGCAGTCAAACAGAAGAAAGATAATTCCTTGTTTTTCTTCCATAGGTCCGGGCGCCGCAAATATGGTTACAGCGGCGGCGACGGCTACCGTGAACAACATTCCGCTTTTGTTATTCCCCGGAGATGTGTTCGCCACAAGGCAGCCCGACCCCGTTTTGCAGCAGATAGAACAATCCCATGATCTGAACATCACCACAAACGACGCTTTCAAGCCTGTGGTCAAGTATTTTGATAGGATTTATCGCCCCGAAATGATTATGACGGCGCTTGTCAATGCCATGCGGGCGCTTACCGACCCTGCCGAGACCGGCGCTGTGTGTATAGCGCTGCCCCAAGATGTTCAAGGCGAATGCTATGACTTTCCACAGAGTTTCTTTGATAAAAGGGTTCATAAAATTATCAGGACAGTTCCCTCTGAAGAAGAAGTGTCCGATGCGGTTATCGCAATAAAAGAGAGCAAAAAACCTCTTATAGTGGCAGGCGGCGGAGTCAGATATTCCGAAGCCGCCGAGGCGGTGGGGTTTTTCTCCAAACTGTTCAATATCCCCGTATGTGAGACCCAAGCGGGCAAAGGCGTCATACCCTATTCCTTTGAAAACAACCTTGGCGGAGTGGGCGTGACGGGCAATTCGGCGGCAAATGAAATCGCTAAGCAAAGCGATTTGATTATTGGACTTGGCACAAGGTTTTCGGACTTTACCACCGCCAGCAAGTCGCTTTTCCCCAAAGCCAAAATTCTTGCCATAAACATAAACGGCTATCATGCCAACAAGATGGACGCCATAAGCGTAAAGGGCGATATTATAAAGAGCTTAAAGCCCATAACCAAAAGGCTGAACGAAATAAAATATCAGTCTTCCTATGGCGACGAGATAAAAAATGCAAAGCTAAAATGGAATGAAGAGTATGAAAGGCTTGCCAAGATAGAATACGGCGAGGGTTTTGAGCCCGAAGTCAAAATTATGCAAAAGGGCACGATAGAGGACTTTATTAAAGCGACGGGCGGATATATCTGTCAGACCGCGGCTATCGCCTTGATTAGGGAAATTATAGACGAGGACGCCATAATAGTGGGAGCCAGCGGCAGCCTGCCCGGCTGTCTTCAAAGGATGTGGAAGACGGATATCCCCTATACCTATAATATGGAATATGGCTATTCCTGCATGGGCTATGAGATAGCCGGCGCTTTAGGGTCTAAGCTTGCGGATCCCCAAAAAGAAGTGTACGCTTTCGCAGGAGACGGAAGCTACCTTATGCTTCATTCGGAAATGGTCACTGCAGTTCAAGAGGGAGTCAAGATAAATATTCTCTTGTTTGATAACGGCGGTTTTGGATGCATCAACAATCTGCAAATGGGCAATGGAATAAATTCCGCTTGTACTGAATTCAGATACCGCAAGGGTGACGAAAAGATACCCAAAGGCGAATATTTAAGCATTGACTTTGCCAAGAGCGCTGAGGCGTACGGTTTTAAGAGCTATACCGCAAGGACAATGAATGAGCTAAGGGATGCTTTGGAAAAGAGCAAAGAGCAAAAAAATTCTGTTCTTATAGATATCAAGGTCTTGCCCAAGACCATGACAGACGGCTATGGCGGCTGGTGGAATGTGGGGTGCAGCTCTCTGCCCCGAAACGACCAAGCCAAAAAAGCCTATGAGGAAAAGCTTGAACGGCTTAGTAAGGCAAGAAAATATTAAAGAGGTTGTATATGTTTGACAGAAAAAAGGTGTTTGTCGGGATTGCGCCCATAGGCTGGACCAATGACGATATCCCCGAGCTTGGGGGAGAGATTACTTTTGAACAGTGCGTCAGCGAAATGGCGCTTGCGGGATATAAGGGCTGTGAAGTGGGCAATAAGTATCCCAAGGATATCAAAAAGCTTAAGAAAGCTTTGAAGCTTAGAAAACTTAAGATTGCCAACAGGTGGTTCTCTACATATCTATTGACTAAGCCATATGAGGAAGTGGAGAGGGAGTTCGTCGAGGCGTGCAAGTTCCTAAAGGCTTTTAATGCCAAAGTGATAGGAGTCAGCGAACAAAGCCATAGCATTCAGCAATTGGACAAGCCGATTTTTGAGGCAAAATACCATATGAATGACGAGGAGTGGGATAGGCTTTCCAAAGGTCTTGACAAGCTTGCAAAACGAGCTCAAGATTTTGGCATAACCTTGACATTCCACCACCATATGGGTACGGTGGTGCAGACCGCCAAAGAGATAGATAGGCTTATGGATTCGACAAACAAGGTGTTTTTGCTCTATGACAGCGGTCACTTGGCGTATTGCGGGGAAGACTACATAGAGGTGCTTAAGAAACATGTTAAAAGAGTAAGACATGTCCACCTTAAGGATATCCGTTTGGATAGGGTCAATGAAGTTAAGGAAAGGGGGCTTAGCTTTCTGGACGGCGTCAGACTTGGGGCTTTTACCGTTCCCGGAGACGGCTGTGTGGATTTCTCCTCCATATTTGAGATATTATCCCAAAACGATTATCAGGGATGGCTGCTTGTGGAGGCAGAACAAGACCCCGAAAAGGCAAACCCCTTTGAGTATGCGCTTAAGGCAAGAAAATATATCAAAAAAATAACTAAATTATAAAAAAAGGAGATAAAAATGAAAATATTAAAGTATTTTACCAACAATCAATTTGTTGAGTCCAAGACAGACAAATATTATGATGTTTTTAATCCCTCTACGGGCGAACAAATAGCCAAATGTCCGAGAATTACGACCGAGGAAGTAAGGCAGGTCATTGAAAACGCCCAGAAGGGCTATGAGGTTTGGTCATCGATGCCAGTAACCAGAAGGGTGCAGGTGCTTTATAAAGTCAAGCAGCTTTTGGAAGAAAACCTTGAAGAACTGACCATTCTGCTTGCCACCGAACACGGCAAGGCTTATAGGGAAGCCCAAGGCGATGTGCTTAAGGCGATTGAGGGAACTGACCTTGCCATACATACGCCCGTGCTTATGCAGGGGGACAGCCTTATGGATACCTCCAGAGGTTATGACACCGTGCTTTATAGAGAGCCCCTTGGAGTGTTCGCAGGTATAGCGCCTTTTAATTTCCCGGCTATGATCCCCATGGGCTGGATGGCGCCCAACTGTATCGCCGCCGGCAATGCCATGGTGCTTAAGGTTTCGGGAGCCACTCCCATGTCCGCTTTGAGGATAGCTGAACTATACAGAGAAGCAGGTCTTCCCGACGGGGTATTGAATGTTATTTCTTGTGACAGAGTGGATACCAAAGAGCTTTTGACAAATCCCTTAATAAAAGGTATTTCTTTTGTGGGCTCCACAAAGGTAGGCAAATTCATATATAAGACGGGAGCTGAGCATGGAAAGAGAGTTCAAGCGCTTTGCGAGGCGAAAAATCACGCCCTTGTTTTGGAGGATGCCGCTTTGGATAGAACCGCCGCGGGAATCATAAACGCCGCTTTTGGCTGTGCCGGCGAAAGATGTATGGCGCTGCCCGTAGTCGTGGCACAAGAGTCTATCGCAGACCAGCTTGTGGCTAAGATCAAGGAACTTGCCCAAAAAATTAAGGTAGGACCAGCCTATCATAAGGAAACGGGCATGGGCCCCGTATATTCCCAAGGGCATAAGGAAAGTGTTCTCAAATGGATAGAAAAAGGCATAGAAGAAGGCGCCAAGCTCATATTGGACGGCAGAGATATAGTAGTCGAAGGATATGAAAACGGATTTTATATTGGACCCACTGTCTTTGACCATGTGACTGAGGATATGTCTATTGGGCAAGAGGAGATATTCGGACCTGTGCTTTGCATAAAGAGAGTCAAGAACTTTGAAGAAGGGCTCAAAATTATGAACAACAACCGTTTTGCCAACGGTTCGGTTATCTACACCCAGAGCGGTTACTATTCGAGGGAGTTCGCAAGGAACACCCATGGCGGTATGGTGGGAATCAACGTGGGCATCCCCGTTCCAATTGGAATCTTCCCGTTTTGCGGACACAAGGATTCTTTCTTTGGGGATTTGCATTGTCTTGGCAAGGACGCTTACAGGTTCTATACCGAATCCAAGGCTGTGACCACGCATTGGTTTGACGAAGAGGAAATGAAAAATACTCAAGTCAGCACATGGGACGGCACTATATAAGGAGAAAGAGTGTATGATAAATGTGGGTATTATTGGTCTTGGCAGAATAGGCAAGGTGCATTGCGAGGCCATAAATTGTTTTGTAAAAAATGCCATAGTTAAGGCTGTTGCCGACCCGTATCTTGGAGAAGAGACCATAGAATGGGCGAAGAAAATAGGTATAGAAAATATCTGCGCTGACTATAAGAAGATACTTGAAGATAAGGATATAGACGCTGTTTTGATATGCTCCTCAACGGACACCCATTCGCATATCGCTTTGGAGGCGATTAGGGCGAACAAGCATATATTCTGTGAAAAGCCCATAGACCATGATGTGGAAAAGATAAAAAAAGTTATGGCGGAGCTTGAAAAAAATCCTAAGATAAAGTTTCAGGTGGGCTTTAACCGTAGGTTTGACCATAACTTCGCAGCGGTCAAAGAGGCTGTGCAAAAAGGCGAAATTGGAGACTTGAATATTTTGAAAATAACCTCAAGAGACCCTGCCGCCCCTCCGTTGGATTATATAAAGGTCAGCGGAGGCATCTTCTTGGATATGACTATTCATGACTTTGATATGATTAGGTTTATATCCGGAAGCGAGGTCGAGGAAGTGTTCGCCATGGGCGGAGCGCTTGTGGACGAGAGAATAGCCCAAGCGGGAGATATAGACACCGCCGTTATCACCATGAAGCTTGAAAACGGCGCCTTTGCCGTAGTGGACAATTGCAGGAGAACGGCTTATGGCTATGACCAAAGGCTGGAGGCTTTTGGCTCAAAAGGGCAGGCGTGTATTCTGAACGATACCAAGTCCACCCTTAGGCTTACCAACCAAAACGGCGAGACTTCTGAAAAGCCCTTGTACTTTTTCTTGGAAAGGTATACGCGCGCTTATGTGGATGAAATCTTGGAGTTTATTCAAGCGATTGAAGAAGACAAGCCCGTTCCCGTTGGGGTAAAGGACGGGCTTGAGCCTGTGATAATAGCTCTTAGCGCCAAAAAGTCCTTGGAGGAGGGCAGAAAAGTAAGCGTAAAGGAAATAAAAGCCGAATATAATCTATAAAAGGAAAATACCAAATGCCGAATTTAATCTCACACTATTACTTTGCGAAAACGGTAAAGGAAGATTTGCCCAAGAAAGCTTTGGAAATTGTAGAAAGGCATCCCGATTGCTATTATTTGGGAGCCATAGGTCCGGACTTTCTGTTCGCATTTAGGGAGCTTGGGCTTAAGGAAAGGCTGTATCCCAATACCATGCAGTATCTGAAGATTTATGAGGTCTTTGAAAAGTGCAGAGAGCGTATGGTTAAAAGTTATGAAGAAAGGGAGATGTCGTACTTGCTGGGGCTGTTGTGCCACTACTGTTCGGACTTTTGCCTGCACCCTTATGTGAATTATTATGTGGAAAACACATTGGCAAAATTCCTGCCCTTAAATCAGATACCATCAATACACGCACTTATTGAGTCGGCGATAGACTCTCATCTGTGTGAAGAAAAAATGAATGTCCCCGCCCATGCGTTCAAGGCACATAAGACCTTAAAGAGCAAAAGAAGCTCCAGACTTAGGATAGGCAAGCTTTATTATGAGACGATAAACCCGATATTTGGGTTTGAGCCCAAGCCAAGAAAGCTGGCTATGGCTTTTACTATCACTAAGCTTTTTATGGCGGTAAGCGTGGACAAATTTAAGATTAAGAAAGCTGTTTTTGGCAAGATAGAGGATATCCTCGGCGCGCCTAAGAGGCTGACCGGACTTATTCGACCGCCCGAAGGATATAAGGAAATCGATTATATGAACTTTAGAAAACAGCCTTGGCTAAAAGTCAGAAATGGCGATGAGTACACCACCGAAAATGTATATCAGGCGCTTGAGAGGGCGCATAGGCATGCCATAGAATACATAACCGACTTTATGCAAAAAATCTCAAGCGACAAGCCTTTGGACAAGGAAAAGTTCCTTATAAATTATGAAGGGGTCAATATAGGTTAATTAGCCTGCGGGGCGATGCTTTTTCTAAAAAAAACGCCCAAAGTTCAGAATCAAAGCAAAAAGGGCATTAAAGGTTTCAGAGTGTGTTCCGCTTCCGATTACGGAAGCGGAATTTTATAGATAGACCTTAAGATTTTCTAAGTTGTTATTTAGCATTTCCAAGAGTTTGTTGGAAAGCGACATATCGATTTCTGTTTCCGAATCGATGTTGTTGGTGACTTTTATTACGGAGATTATGCCCATGTTTATGCCTTGAATCATTATCTCGGCAAGCTTGCTTGTGGAACGGTCGCTGATAGTGTTTATTAGCGTTGTGCCGTACATCATGGCTTTGTTTATGATGTTGGAGGGCTTTAGGTCAAAACCGTTCTGGGCGGCTTTGAGTTCAATCTCCTTGGACAAGGCTTTATAGGCGTTGAATTGTTTGAATAACAGGTTCTTTAATGCCTTTTCTCTTACCATGGGTTTTATGACCTCTACGCTTTGCATTCCCATAGTCGCCACCTTGTATATCTCCTGTAACAGATCCAGTTCTTCTATGTTTGCTTCGGACTCGTCCAGCTCTTCGTCCAAAACTTTGTTTACTCTTGTCCTTATCTGCTCTTCTTGGCTTTGTGGTATCTTTTGTGTTTGCTCTTGTTGACTCATTTTTCTTAAATACTCCTTTGGCTTTAGTTTGTATTAGGAGGGCTTTTTTATGCATGTGGGATAAGACTTTTTTAATCTTGGACATGCACCTTTTTTTCAATGCAAGCGTATGTCTTTTTATCCAGCCCGAAAAGAAATATCTTGCGGCGAAAACGCCCAAAACATAAGTAAACAAGGTGTAGGCTTTGATTTGTCCCCAATAAAAGAGATAGCTCATCAAAATAAAAAAACCTGCGGCGATAACGACCGCTAAGAAGTCGGATGCAGTTTTGAGAAACTTCTTTTCGCCCAAAGAGGATACCATTTCATATAAAAAATATGAAAGACACCCCGAAGTAAAAAAAATAACGCTTATTGTGGGCTGAAGAAGCGAAGAGCTCATTTGAACAGCTTTTTATAAAAGGGTGTTTTGTCGTGTTTTTTGGCGTAAGCAAGACTTGCCACATCGCCTTTGACCACCAGCAGCTGACCTTTGATATCAAGGTCGACCACCGTCAAATTCTCGCCGCGGATTAAGAGCGAATTGTTTACTAAATTCGCCACAACTTCCTTGCTGTCAAAGCTTTCCACATTTGTCACTCCGGTTACTTTTAGGATATTTTTTTCTAAATTTATGCCATGCTCTTTTACCACCTGTTCCATTTTTCACCTCTTTATTACTATATTAGCCCTTATCTGCATGTATGCTTGACTAATGTAAATAATAATTTTATAATCTAAATTGTAATGAAAGACTTTGAAATAAACGAAAAATACGGCTCGTGGTTCAGGCTGGATAACTCCGCAGCCGTATATCCAATGCTGATAACGCTCAAGACCCAAAGCTTGTTCCGACTCGGCGTGGAATTAAAGGAATATGTGGATAGGGACGACTTGGAAAAGGCTTTGAAAATTACTTTCAAAAGGTATCCCTCTTTTGAAGTGGAGCTTTCGCAAGGATTTTTTAGGCATTATTTTGTGACCAATAAAAGACCCCCGATTGTGAGGGCGGACGACGGCTCTTTGCTTAAGAAGATAGATTTTAGGTATAATAAAGGCTATTTGTTAAGGGTGACCTATTACAAGAGAAAGATATTCGTGGATTTTTTCCATGGGCTTTGTGACGGTATCTCCGCCATGGAATTCCTTAAGACGCTTGTATATTATTACCTTTTGGAAAGAGGTGTGGAGTATCCCCATGACAATATGATAAAAACCTTGTCGCAACCCTTGGACTTAGAAGAATTCAAAGACGGATTCAAAGAATACTATACCAAGTTCAAAATCTCCAAGGGCATAAAAAGCATGAAAGGGGAAGGCGCTTTTCCTATCAAGGACAAGCTCTTCAAAAAAGAGGGTTTTGGACTGGTGCAAGCCCAAATAAACACTGATGAACTTCTTGCGCTTAGCAAAAAGTATAATTGCAGCCTTACGGTGCTGCTTGCTTCAATCGCTATGATTTCGATATCCAAAACCTATTATAAAAATGACTCAAATAAGGATTTGGTGGTTTTTATTCCAATAAACTTAAGGAGATTCTATCCGTCCAAAACCGTATATAATTTTACTACATTTGCCAAATGTAGAATCAATCCAAGAGCTGTGGAACAAACTATTGAGGCGTACGCCGAAGTGATAAAAGAGCAGTTAAGCCGTCAGCTTACAAAAGAACAGCTGGACTTAAAGCTGAGCTTCACCTCCCTTATGGACAAAAGACCGTACTTAAAGTATATGCCGCTTTTTATAAAGTCCTTTTTTGCCAAACTTGCAAAAAGACTTACGGGCTCGGCGCAGCAGACGATGATAATATCCAATCTGGGCAAGGTCAATATGCCTAAAGGGTATGAAGAGCATATAGAAAACTTTTCGTTCAACCTAAATTGCGGCAACAAGACGCCCAACAATATGGCGATAGTGTCATATAAAGACAAGACAATGATATCTTTCACCCGACAAATTGTGTCCACGGAGATTGAGAGAAAATTTTTCACCGCCTTAAGCGGTATGGGCTTGAATGTCAAGATAGCAAGCAACCTAAGAGAGGTGGCGCAAGATGAGATGTGAAAAGTGCAATGTGGAAATAGTCTGCAAGACAAGGGTCTGTCCGCTTTGTCATGAGCGTCTTTACAAGGACCTATCCGCCATAAATCAAATAAAGAAAATGGAAAGGGCTTTTCCGCAAAGACCTTGTAACCGCCCTTATGCGACATCTTATTTCAATAAAGTATATTTGGTAATGGCGATAAATATTCTTTTGATATCCATTGTGGCGAATATTATCATTACTCCCGATGTGTACTGGTCTTTGATAGTGGCGGGGCTGCTTCTTTATTTTTATTTCTTTATCCGCTATACCATACTGAGATATAGCCATTTTAACTCCAAGGTCGTGGGGCAAGCCGCTTTTTTATACGCAATTTTTATACTCATTCAGCAAGTTTTGGATATGAACTTGTGGATTTATGAATTTGCTCTGCCCGCTATAATCTTGGTATCCACAATCGCGATAGCGATATATCTGCTTGTCAATATCGGAACGGCGAAAAACTATCTGTTCAGCTTGTTTATTTTGGCGGTTTTGGGAATCTTGCCCATATTTATTGTGCTTTTTACGGATGCGTACTATATCTGGCCGAGCATAGTGGCGGCGATAACCTCCGCAAGCATACTTTTGACTACAATTATCGCCGGTAGAAAAACGCTTTTGGCGGAATTCAAAAGGAAGTTTCATCTCTAAATCCACTTATTAAAGGGACTAATTTTCAATGGTCTATATCCTCAATAGGTCAAAAAATTTATAAACTGAATTTCAATGATAAAAAACTAATAAATACTGCAAGCCTATAAAGAGCTTGTCACAACACAACAAGCTTTTGCTTTCATTGACTTTTTTTTAGCAATAGACGCTTTGGATGTTCCGCCTCCAGCGGAAGCGGAACAACAAACGATTAATAATTTTCTTTTCTTATTTCAAAGTAGCTTTGGGTCCGCATACAGGGCAGATTTCGGGGGCTTTTTGGTTAGCGGTCAGGTTCACACGCTTTGTTCATATTGTGCTATGGTTTTAATTTCTCAAGGAAAGAGAGCAAGGAAAGAGAGCTTAAACCATTAAAATAAAAAAAAAGTATAGTTTTATTGTAAAAAGTTTTAATTTATGCTAAAGTTTATAGTAGACTTTGAAATAGGAGAAAATTGATGCTTAAGCTAAAAAAGATCAAAAAGATTTACGATTTAGGAAGTGACAACAAAGTACAAGCGCTTACGGATATTAACTTGGAATTTAGGAAGAGCGAGTTTGTTTCAATTTTAGGTCCCAGCGGATGCGGAAAGACCACCCTTTTAAATATAATCGGAGGCTTGGACAAGAGTACGGACGGAGAGCTTATAGTAAACAACCAGTCCACAAAAGAATTCAAAAGCCAAGACTGGGATAAGTATAGGAATGAGAATTTAGGTTTTGTGTTTCAGTCGTATAACCTTATACCTCACCAGACCATATTGAAGAATGTGGAATTGTCTCTTACTTTGACGGGCATGAAAAAAGAAGAGAGACTGAAGCATACAAAAGAGGTGCTTGAAAAGGTTGGTTTGGGAGACCAAATTAACAAAAAGCCTAATCAATTGTCGGGCGGACAGATGCAGAGGGTTGCTATCGCAAGGGCGCTGGTCAACAACCCCGACATCATTCTTGCGGACGAGCCCACCGGCGCTTTGGACTCCGAAAGCGGACATCAAGTCATGAACTTATTAAAGGAAGTTGCAAAAGACCGTCTGGTCATTATGGTCACCCATAACGAACAGCTTGCCGAAACCTATTCCACAAGGATAATAAAGCTTAGGGACGGCAAGGCGATTTATGACAGCAATCCCTATACGGAAGAAACGGTGCATAAAGAGTTGTCCAAACCCAAAAAACCTGTCAAGAAAGCTAAAAAAGAAAAAAAGAAAAAAATATCCATGTCGTACTGGACGGCGTTTTCTTTGAGTATCAATAACTTATTGAGCAAAAAAGGAAGGAGTATTTTGACTTCTATCGCAGGCAGTATAGGAATCATTGGGATTTGTCTTGTGCTTGCCTTGTCGGCGGGCGTTAACAAATACATAGAGACGATAGAAAAGGACGCCTTGTCACTGTATCCTTTGGAAGTGTCAGAGACTTCGATGTCTTTAAGCTCCATATTCTCTCTGTTGACCGAAGAGATTGAAGAAAGACCAAATCACCCCGATACCGATAAGGTCTATACAAAAAAGGTTTTGGGCAATGTTATTGCAAAACTTCCTGATCTTATATCCCGAAACGACCTTAAGGCGTTTAAGGCGCATATAGAAGAAAACTATGACGAATCATTGGGATATGTCAAATATGACTATAGCGTGGGATTTAATGTGTATTGCAATTATGTCCAAGATGAACAAAACTATATGAAAGTCAGCCCTTTCTTGGACGGCATGGAAGAGGTTTTGGATAAGATTCCTTTCTTGCCGGATAACATCTTTAATCAATTGGAAGGGTTTGCCGAAAGGATATCAGTTTGGGATGAAATGATAGACAATCAAGAGATTTTGGAACAGCAATATGAGCTTTTAGGCTCTTCAAGGTGGCCTAAGGAAAAAGACGAAGTGGTCGTAATCCTTGACAAAAAGAATCAGATCGACGACTTTGCCTTATTGGCGCTCGGGCTGGTTTCAGAGGATACAATAAGGGACATATTCGGAGGACAGACCGAATATGAGTTCACAATTCAAGACCTTATGAATTTGGAATATAAGCTTATCTCCAACGCCGACTATTACTATTATAACGATTCTTCGGATATGTGGATGAAGCACCACTCCAGAAAAAGGGATCTTGAATTTGTGGAAACCAACGGCTTGGATGTCAAAGTTGTCGGCGTCATCAGACCCAAAGAAGGGGCGGTGTCCACTTCGATAAACGGACTTGTGGGATATACTTCGGCTTTGACTGAATATATGATGCAAAAGGCGGCAGACCACCCCGCTGTTCTTGCCCAGCAAGAGAGCGATACGGATATCCTTACCGGCGAAAAGATAACCAATAAAAAAGCCAAGCTCGTGGAAATGGGCGTTGCTGATATAGACACGCCGTCAAGGATAAGGCTGTATGCTTATTCGTTTGAGGCAAAAGACCAGATAATAAACTTTATTGAAGACTATAACAAGACCTCAAACAAGCCCATAAAATATTCGGACAACCTAAGCATCATTATGGGTTATGTGGATACTTTTACAAAAACGGTAACCGGAGTGCTGATAGGTTTTTCGGCAATATCGCTTATTGTGTCTTCAATTATGATAGCTATTATCGTATACACCTCGGTATTAGAAAGGAGAAAGGAAATCGGCGTTTTGAGAAGCTTGGGCGCAAGGAAAAAGGATGTATCCAATGTGTTCTTTGCCGAATCCGCCACCTTGGGCTTTTTCTCAGGGGTTATTGGCGTATTGGTGACGCTTCTTTTGAGCGTGCCAGCAAATATTATCTTAAAAATGATGTTCTCATTCGCTGGTCTGGTGTCCATGCAGTGGTGGCATGCGGTAATGATGATATTTATTAGCTTTTTGCTCAGCGTTCTGGCGGGCTATATACCCTCGCGTATGGCTGCACAGCAAGACCCCGTAAAGGCGTTGAGAACAGAATAAAAAATCTTATTTATAGGCGGGCAATATGGGAGAATCAAATAACACAAAACTTACCCCAAAAGTATGGACGGCTTTTGTGCTGTTTGGGCTTATTGGTCAGATAGCGTGGATAATCGAAAACATGTACCTCAATGTCTTTGTATACAAGACAGTGACTTATGACCCCGACGCGATAGCGATTATGGTGGCGGCAAGCGCAATTATAGCGACCGCCGCCACTCTTTTAATGGGGGCTCTTTCGGATAAGATAGGCAAAAGAAAGATCTTCATGACCTGGGGATATATCGTATGGGGCCTAAGCATCGTGTCTTTCGGCTTTTTGACGGTAAAGAACATGTCAGCTTTGTTCTCTGCCGCCAATGCGGTAACGATTACGGTATTTGCCATTGTGGCGGTGGACTGCGTCATGACTTATATCGGCTCCACCGCAAACGACGCCGCCTTTAACGCATGGGTGACGGATATCACTTCGCCGTCAAACAGGGGCAAGGTGGAAGGCTTGCTGGCGACTATGCCCCTTTTGGCTATGCTGGTGGTGTTCGGGTTTTTGGATTCCTTGACGCAAAACGGCAAATGGATACAGTTCTTCGCAATAGTGGGCGGAGTGGTTGCATTGTCAGGACTTGCGGGGATGTTTATAATAAAGGACAAAGCCATACCCAAAAAGGATTCCAAATACTTTAAGGACATTATATACGGCTTCCGTCCCTCTGTAATAAGGGATAACAAGCTCTTGTACTTAATGTTTATTACCGTATGCGCCTTGGGGATAGCTCAACAAGTCTTTATGCCGTACTTTATCATATACTTTGAGTTCTTCTTGGGTATAACCGACTATGCCTTAATCCTCGGCGCAGTGCTTATTATGGCGTCGGTTTTGAGCGTGATTTTGGGAAGAGTGGTGGATAAATACGGAAAGAGCAAGTTCCTGTTAATGGCGGGGATTATTTATATAATCGGCATGCTGGGGCTTTATATTTTTGGAAAGACATTAAAAGACAATAGAACTTTGACCACCATATTTACTACAATAATGGGAATCTTGACCATGGGGGCTTATCTTCTGGCCATGATAGTCTTAAATTCTTCCACCCGTGATTTATTGCCCAAAGGGCATGTGGGACACTTTACGGGAATACGAATGATATTCTTTGTCATGGTGCCCATGGTGATAGGTCCTTTCATTGGCTCCACAATAATAAAGAACAGTCCCATGACCTATGTGGACGAATTTGGCGCCATACAGTCCACGCCTATTCCCGAAATCTTTTTGGGGGGAGCGATTGTGGCAGTGCTGGCGCTTATACCCATTGTTTTAATCTTAAGGGCATATAAAAAATACGGTGAAATCTTAAAGCCGCAATCGGAGAAAAATGAATAAAATCGTTTCTAAACAAAAGCTCCTTGACAAAAGGGGGCATTTGGCAGTAAAAGGATATGCCACCAAACTTTTGCTGGAATACAGCCGAAAGGACATAAAAGCCTGCCCTTTGAGAATAAAAGAATGGGACTATTACTTTATGGGGAACGATAAGTTCGGCTTATCGCTGACTTTTGCGGATAATTCCTATATGGGGCTTGCAAGCGCTCAATTTTTTGATTTTGAAAAAGGCAGTAAAGTTACTGATTTTGCCTTTATACCCTTTCCTATGGGAAGAATGAAGATGCCAACGACAAGTAAAACCGGCGATATAACCTTTAAGAATAAAAAAGTGGATATGCGGTTTCTAAATGATAACGGCAAGAGGCGGCTTTATTGCGACATGCCGTATTTTGACAAGTCCAAAGGGCTTAAGGCGGATATTGAGCTTTATGAAGAACCCCAAGACTCCATGGTGATAGCCACGCCTTTCAAGGACGATAAAAAGGCGTTCTATTATAACCAGAAAATAAACTGCTTGAAAGTTCGAGGAGAACTGGTATATAACAAAAAAGAATATGATATCAATAGTCTTATGGCGGTTTTGGATTGGGGCAGGGGCGTTTGGACATATGACAACACTTGGTACTGGTCGTCAGCGTCCGCAGAGCTTGAAAACGGAGAAAGTTTCGGGTTTAATTTAGGGTATGGCTTTGGCGATACCTCCGCCGCCACCGAGAATATGCTTTTTTATAAAGGGAGAGCGCATAAGCTGGAACATGTGGACTTTGGGATACCTAAAATAGGCAATAGGGACTCTTTTATGGACCGGTGGCATTTCACTTCAAGCGACAATAGGCTGGAGATGATTTTTAAGCCGTTTTATGACAACCGCACCAAATTGAACGCTTTGATTCTTGCCCAAGACGCTCATCAGGTCTTTGGGAAATTCAGCGGACGGGCGGTTTTGGACGACGGGAAAGAAATCAAGTTCCACGATATTGTTGGATTTGCCGAAAAGGTGCGCAACAAGTGGTAGAAAGCCTTTTTTGATATTGAAAGATATTTTTTAGTGTGATACAATAGTTATGGTTATTTCATTGTAAAAAGGTGGAAAAATGAAAAGAAAGATTCTGTTGATTGTATTGATAGTCGTAATATCTTTGGTGGTCGCTTTCGGCACTTTCGCAGGGACGACTTATGCCTTATACACCAAAGAGAAAAAGGCGGTCATAATACTTCCTGGACTTTTTGCCAGCGGGCTTTATGATTCTGAGACGGGAAAGGCGGTTTGGGACCCGTTCGAGGACCTTGATGTCTATTATGGAGATATCATGCCTCCCGAAGGCGGCATAAATTTTGGGAAAATCGCTGCTTTGCTGTTGGAAGAAAGCGTCGCCGACGAGGTCAAAAAGATTATGGCGAACCAAAACTATGGCGAAGAGGACAGCTTGTTAAATCTTATGGCGGTCAATGAGGATGGAACGCCCGCTGTTCCCAGCGTGGTGGGAGTGCCTTGGTATGAATATGAGGGTAGGATTAAGTACGGCGCCATAAACGCACAAAAACAGATGTACTTTTCCATTTATGAAAAATATAAAGACGACTATAATGTGGAAATCTTTAATTATGATTTCAGACGGGACAATAGGTATACCGCAGAACTTCTGGAAGACTACATAAACCAAAAGGGCTATAAAGAAATAATCTTGGTATCCCACTCTAACGGCGGGCATGTGGCGGCGATTTATCTTGCCAGAAGCCAAGCCAACAGGGACAAGGTAAAGAAATATATAAGCTATAACGCGCCCTATTTAGGGTCTTTTTCCGCCATAAGAATACTTGAGAATTTAGATACCATGATTCCCGATATGGTGGCGGGCATTCCCGATTTTTGGAAAAAGGCGCTGAAGAATATTTTTAATAACCTTGAAGATGTGTTCAACAAGCAGTTTATGAAAATCCTCAATATGTGGACGGTATATCATCTGTTGCCAAACTATGAACTGCTGACCAACGAATATGACGGCGAGCAGGCGGCGTATTATTTTGACGGCGAAAGGAAAATCTTTGAGAATGAGCAAGAACTTTATGAATTCTATTGCTCCAGACCTTGGGCAAGACATGAAAACGGCGAGCTTAAGCCGGCTATGATAGACTGGCTTGACTATATTGATTCCTTGAAGGTGACCTTGCCGAGCGGCGAAAAGGTGTATTCCCCCACCCTTGTGGATACTACATATTTTGCAGGAATGGACTGTGAAGGACCCAATAAGGTGTATTTTGAGACCAAGGACGATGCACTTGTTATGACAGACGCTCAAACCACCACAAAGGGCGACGGTACGGTGCTTTTGACCTCCGCTGTGGCGTTTGAAGAAGATTTGTCCAAGATTACTTTTTGGCACGGCGTCAACCATGTGGGAGTCAACACCTATTTTGAAGAGTATTGTCAAGAAGATACCTATGCCGCCATTGACAAAAGCATAGATAAGCCCTCTTGGTACTACTCCATGTGGTTTAAGATTCTAAAAAAATAAAAAGATATCGATAGACTTTTTTGTGGCGGCTTTGGTTTTTAATCAAAGTCGCCATTTTTTTATCTGATTTTGTTGTAAAGTCAAGTCGGGCTTGATATTATATTATATAGTACTTATAATAATAGGATAAAAAAGAGAGGATAAAGATTGATGTTCAAGACATTTTCAGAGCTCAAAGAGTACTGTAAGATAAGCCAAGTCAAGATGATAGACTTCAAGATAATTGACCTTAACGGCAGGTGGCGGCATTTAACCATTCCCGTTGAAAGGCTTAGCGAAAAGATTTTTGTCGAGGGCATAGGCTTTGATGGCTCAAACTATGGCTACGCCCCCACCGAAAAAAGCGATATGGTGTTTATACCTGATTTGAAGACGGCTTTTTTGGACCCGTTTTGTTCTATTCCCACAATGAGCATGATTGGGGATATCTATATTATTGACGCTCCGCATAGGAGATTCCCTCAAGACCCAAGGAAAATTGCCGAAAAATGCGAACAGTATCTGGTCAAGCTTGGGTTTGCGGATGAAATTAGGGTGAGTCCGGAATTTGAGTTCTATGTTTTTGACAATATCAGCTATCAAATAGCTCCCAACAAGATAGGCTTTGAGATAGACGCCGAGCAAGCTGAATGGAACACATGCCGAAAGGAAAATAATCTGGGCTATAAAGTCCCTCTTAAGGAAGGGTATCATGCGGATTTGCCGTATGATGCGAATTATAACCTTAGAAGCCAAATGTGCGAGCTGCTTGAGGAGCGGGGAGTAAAAGTCAAGTACCACCACCATGAGGTCGGAGGTCCGGGACAGCAAGAAATCGAGGTGGAATCTGGCGGGCTTAAAGAGATGTCGGATAAGACCATGCTGATAAAGTATATCGTAAAGAACGCCGCGCGTCAGGCGGGCAAGACAGCCACTTTTATGCCCAAACCCATATTCAACGAGGCAGGCAGCGGAATGCACCTGCATATGCACCTTTTCAAAGAGGGAAAACCTGTCTTTTATGACGAAAAGGGGTATTCGGGATTGAGTGAGACCGCTTTGTATTTTATCGGCGGAATACTTAAACATGCAAGGGCGCTTTCGGCTTTTGTCAACCCGTCCACAAACAGCTATAAAAGGCTTGTGCCCGGCTATGAAGCGCCAATAAATTTTTGTTTCGCCACCGCCAATAGAAGTTCGGTAATCCGTATACCCGACTATGCCAAGTCTGCAAAAGACAAGAGGTTCGAGTATAGGGCGGGAGACGGTACCGCCAATCCCTATTTCGCATTCACGGCGATAATCATGGCGGGAATAGACGGCGTTAAGAACAGAATAGACCCGATAAAGCAAGGGTTTGGCCCCTATGATGTCAATTTGTATAACTTGTCGGATAAGGACAAGAAAAAGATAAAGACCCTTCCAAGGTCGCTTGACCAAGCTTTGGACGCTTTGGAAAAGGACTGGGAATTCTTGACCGCCGACGATGTCTTCCCCAAAGAGCTTATTGACGCTTGGATATCCCAAAAGAGAAAAGAAGCCAAAAAAATAAACCTGACGCCCAATGCAATGGAATTTAATTTATATTATGATTTATAAGAAAGACCGCCTTGTAAGAGGCGGTTTTTTTAGAACTTCTTTTTCCATACCCTTGGATTGAAGATAAGAAGCATGGGCAAAATTTCCAGCCTGCCTACAAGCATATCAAAGGCAAGCACCATTTTGCAAAAGGCATTATAAAAGGCGTAGTTGCCCGTATGCCCGATATTCCCAAAGCCTGAGCCGATATTGTTTATGCTGGAATTGACGGCGGAGATGTTCGTGATAAAGTTCAATCCGCCAATAGAAGAGATTGATATCAACAATACGGATATAGCAAAAATAAACATATATATGGAAAAGTATGCAAGGACACCGTTGGAGACAGCGGGGTCAAGGGTTTTGCCGTCGAATTTTATATTCAAGACCGACCTTGGGGATACGGTCTTTCTGATTTCGTTAAGTCCGGTTTTTATTAAAATAATCGCTCTTGAGACCTTAAGCCCGCCGCCCGTAGAGCCTGCACAAGCGCCTATGAACATTAACAAGAAAAGCACTGTTTGGGCAAGCAGCGGCCAGCTGTTATAGTCGGCTGTGGTGTAAGCGGTAGTGGACGCCATGGAGACGGTATGAAAAATAGAATGCCTTATGGTTTCGCCCAATGTGGAATAAACTCTGTTTACGGCAAGGCTAATGGTGATTATTAATGAAGATATAAAGATAATGCCCACAAATGTCCTTAACTCCTCGCTTTTCAAGGCTTGTTTGATACTGCCGATAAGAATAAGATAGTAGATATTGAAGCTAATGGCAAAAAGGAACATATATACCGTTATGACAATGTCGATATAGGCGTTGTTATATGCGCTAATACTCCCGTTCATACTTGAAAAACCGCCTGTACCCGCTGTGCCGAGCGCATGCACAAAGCTATCAAAAAGACTCATGCCGCCAAAAAGTAAGAAAATAACTTGCGACAATGTCAGCCCTATATAGATGCCATATAGAATCCTTGCGGTGAACTTGAGCTTGGACACCAATTTCCCCACTTGAGGGCCGGGGCTTTCCGCTCTGAACAGATGAATAATCTTGGCGTCGGATTTGGGGATAATGGCGATGATAAAAACCAAAACCCCCATGCCGCCTACCCATTGAGTTAGGCTTCGCCAGAACAAAAGGCTTTTGGGCAGGCTTTGGATATCGCTAAGGATAGTGCCGCCCGTTGTGGTAAAGCCGGAGATTGTCTCAAAAAGGCTGTCAATAAAATTGGGGATATATCCGCTTATAAAAAACGGAAGAGAACCAAAAAGCGAAAGCAGTATCCAGCTAAGCGCCACTATGACAAAGCCTTCCCGTGCGCGGAAATCGCGCTTTTCGGGCTTTTTTAAGGAAAAAGGGACACCTATCAGCACAAGCGCCAATATAGCTATGCCAAAGCCCAAAAGGGTATCTTCACCGTATATTATTGATAAAACAAAGGGTATACATAATAAAACAGCTTCCAAGACGGCGATGTGACCTAATATATAAGAAGTCATTTTGTAGTTCATGATAAATACCTATCGCAAGATATCATTAAGGTCTTTTAAGAACTCGTTGGTGGTGACGACTATTACTTGGTCGCCCTTTTCTATGGTTTCACCGCCGCTGGGCATAATAATCTCATCCTCTCTCAATATGCACGCCACCAAAAGACTGTCTTTTGTCTTCAAGTCCTTTAGCGGTTTGGAAAGTCCCTTAAAGCTTTCGTTTGCTAAAAATTCCAAAGCCTCCGCCTTGTCGCTTACTATCTTATAGAGGTTTCTGACTGAACTGCCCATTGAATTGTGCTTGCCTCTGACATATCTAATAATCTGATTGGCGGTAAGCATTCGCGGAGAGATTATGCTCTCGATGCCGCTTTCTTCCAGCATTGAATAATATGAAAGGCGGTTGATTTTTGTTATGATTTTTTTGACTTTTTTGTTGGAAGCAAAAAGAGAAATCATAATATTTTCTTCGTCAGAGCCAGTAAGTATTATTACGGCATCGCAGCCCAACAAGCCCTCTTCTATCAAAACCTCTCTGTCCGACCCGTCGCCTATGACGATTTCGGCGTTAAGCTGTTCACTGAGTTCCACGCATTTTTGTTCGTCTTTTTCAATTATTTTGACATGTATTCCAAGCTTTTCAAGCTCTTTTGTCAAATAAAAGGCGATTTTGCTTCCGCCGATTATCATGACGCTTTTTGCTATGGACTTATAGATATTCAATTTCTTTAAGACCAAATACGCGTCTTTAGGGGCGGCTGTGATATAGACCTTGTCACCCTCCCTTAAGACAAACTCGCCGTCGGGGATAAAGACATCTTCTTCCCTTTGGATGGCGGAGAGCAGCACTTTGACTTGAAGTTTGGAAAAGATATCCGCCACTTTCATATCGTTCAAAGGATTGTTTTCATTGAGCTTAAATTCCACAAGGTCGATTTTTCCTTTGGCAAAAGGCTCTATTTTTATCGCGCCCGGCGACCTCAAAATACGGAAAATTTCCATAGCCGCTTCGTATTCGGGATTTACCATTAGGTTAAGCCTAAGTTCGTCGCCCATAAATAGGGTAAAATACTCGGGGTTTCTGATTCTGGCGATTGTGTCCGCCTTGCCCAGTTTTTTGGCGACCATACAGCACAAAATATTCAGTTCGTCGGAGGATGTTGCGGCGATTACCAAATCACAAGTATCCACATGCGCTTCTCTTTGCACATTGTGGTCAGCTCCGTTGCCCAAAACGCCCATGACATCATAGTCGTTGACGGTCTTTTCCACGACTTTTTTATTGTTGTCGATAATAACTATACCGTGTCCCTCTTTAGAGAGGTGGTCGACAAGGGTAAGTCCTACCTTGCCTATTCCAATGATTACTATTTGCATTGTTCACCACTTATAAATAATTAATAATTATAGCATATGTTATTAGATTGTAAAATACAGTTTTATAAAAAAACAGTATATACCCATAAGTTGCGTATAACGCAACCGTGTTTCAAAAACCGTATTGACATATTTTTTCAAATGCTTAATACTTTAAGTATAGAGATTCTTCTTAGGGGGTTTTGGTATGAAATTGACTGGCGGAGAAATTGTTCTCAAACAATTGATTGAAGAAAAGGTTCCGTATATCCTGGGAATACCCGGTCATGGCGTGCTGGCACTCTTTGACGCTGTCAGAAGAGAAGAGCAAAAGGGCAACATTAAATACATACAAGTCAAGCACGAACAGACGGCGACGGCTATTGCCGACGGGTACTTTAGAGTAAGCGGAAAGCCTTTGGCGGTTTTTGCGTCAATAGGTCCGGGCACGCTTAATACGGCTATCGGACTGGCGACTGCTTATGTGGATTCCACGGCGTTTTTGACGCTTTGCGGTGATACCCATACGCATATGAAAGGCGTGGGGGTTTTGCAGGAGATTGAGCGCTATCAAGACAGCAATATCATAAGAAGCTTAGAGCCGCTTGCAAAGAGAAGCTGGCGAGCGGAGAGCGCCAAGCAGCTGCCCCGTATAGTAAGACGCGCGTTTAATCAAATGACCACGGGCAGAAGCGGACCATGCGTAATAAGCCTGCCTATGGATGTTCAGGCGGATAGCGCCGAATGTAATATAGTACAAGCTGATATGACAAAGGCAAAGAGCCTGCCCTCGGCGGATATGGACGCCATAACCGCGGCGATTGAGCTAATGAAAAAAGCCAAAAGACCGGTGATTCTTGCCGGCGGGGGTGCTTTGAGAAGAAGGGCGGAATTTGAGATATTAAGCCTTGCGGAAAAATGGGGAGCGGCGGTGGTGACTACTCTTGCGGGCAAAGGTGCGGTCAAGGAGACCCACCCCCAATATGCTTTCCACACCGGTTCCAAAGGAACGCCGATAGGTTTGGAAATCTGTAAAAAAGCGGATGTGATTCTTGCCTTGGGGGCGAGATTTGCTGACGAGACCACCTGCTCCTACCGCAAAGGCGTAAGCTTCAATTTCCCTGATACAAAACTTATTCATATCGATATCGACGCTGGAGAGATTGGAAAGAATTATGGTGCGGATATCGGCATTTTGGGAGACCTAAAGGACGCTTTGGAGAAACTAAATAATGGTTTTGGGGAATTTGAGGTCAACAAAGAGTATTTGGAAGAGATCAAGGCGCTCAGAGAAAAATGGTTTGATTACTTAAAAAATATCAGAAGTCAAAAATCAGAGTATATCACCATTTCTCAGCTTATCGGAAAGCTCAATGAGATTCTTCCCAAGGATACTATTATAGCCACTTCTTCAGGCAACACCCAAGCACAGCTCTTTCAAGAATACTGCTATGAACAGCCTTATTGCAATTTGACGACGGGGGGATTCTCCACTATGGGCTGGGCTGTCCCCGCGGCTATGGGCGCAAAGCTTGCCTTGCCCAATAGACCTGTTGTGGCGCTTTTGGGGGACGGAGATTTTATGATGATTATGCAAGAGCTTTCCACTATGGCTCAGTACGAGATTCCCGTCATTGTCATTATGGCAAACAACGCCGGCTGGATGGCGATAAAGGATTTACAAATCGACGCTTACGGCAAAGAGGCGGCTTTTGGCAACGACTTTATGAAAGAAGGCAAGGAGTATTCCCCAGATTTTGCCAAGATAGCCGAGGCATTTCATATAGACAGCTATGACATAAGGGAGATCGGGCAGTTAGAAAAAGCAGTAAAGAGCGCCATTGCAAAGAACAAGCCCGCCTTTATCAATGTCGAGGTGTCCAGACAATATCCGCTTACGGGCGGAAAGGCGTTCGGCTGGTGGGATGTTCCAGTGCCCACATACGATGAGGACAGAAGAAAGGCGTATGAAAGGGCAAGAGACCAAGAGAGTTTATAAAGAGGTGAGTTATGAGCATGAATTTTGTGTTAGTGGGTTGTGGCAGAATAGCCACTTTACATGTCGCAGGTTATAAGGATTATCAAGACGCCAAGCTCTATGGCGTGTATGATAAGAACATAAACTGCGCAAAGAAGTTCGCCGCCGAACACGGCATTCCCAAGGTATATGAGAGCTATGAGCAAGTTCTGGCGGACGACAAAGTCACCGGTGTGGAAATCCTTACGCCCCACCATTTGCATTGTCAAATGACAATTCAAGCATGCAATGCCAAAAAGCATGTCTCCGTACAAAAGCCCATGGCTTTGAATTTAGTCGAATGCGACCAAATGATTGAGGCGGCAAAGAAAAACGGCGTCAAGCTCAAGGTGTATGAGAACTTTGTCTTTTATCCCCCCTATCAGATTGCCAAAAAACTATTGGACAACGGGGAAATCGGCGAACCTCAAGCCATGCGTTACAAGATGAACAATGCGGCTTTATGTTCGCTTAACGCCCCCGCTACAAAAATGAGGGCAAAGTCCGCAGGCGTCAAACTTGATGAAGACCTGCCCTCAACGGGTTGGAAGGTCAATCCTCTTTCATGGGCGTGGCGGCTCAATGAGAGCTTGTCCGGAGGCGGTCCCGTGGTGTTCGACGACGGATACCATAAATTCTCAATTATTATGCATATGCTGGGCGATGTGGAAAAGGTATGCGCTTGGATTGATTACACTCCGGTTATGCCGGGGGTTTATCAGGATTCTCCGGCTACCATTATGTGGAAGCATAAGGATTCCAAGATTTATGGCGTGTTTGATGTGTCTTGCTCCAAGGATATGTATATCCAAAGTAAATATTATACTTGCGACGAGAGAATGGAGATAACCGGCTCAAGGGGCATAATCTGGGTGACCAGATGCACGGCTACGCTTTTGCCCGATGTCGCCCCCGTGGTGATGTATCGAGACGGCAAGCTGACCGAGTTTTGGGATATGCCTTGTGACTGGCAGGATTCTTTTATAAACTGCACAAGGGACTTTATAGACAGCATAAAGCACGACCGCGAGCCTATGCTTAGCGGTGAAAGGGGAAGAGAAGTCTTGAAATTTGCTCTGGCGGCAATCGACTCCTCAAAACAAAACAAAGAGATATATCTTGACAGCTATGAGGATAAGGAGCTTATGAAAAAGAAAGGTATTATCAGTATTTTCTTTAAGAAGAAAAAATAGAATTATAGAAAACAGTATAGATTGAAATATATCCTTTTAGAAAATAGTAAAAAAGTGTTCTTTTAAGGAAAAGGTGAGAAATGTATAACAGAATGAAAACCGCTGCCGCCGAGATAAGAAAACTTGCTATACAAGCCATGGCGGCGGCAGGATATGGGCATATCGGCGGAAGTATGTCCATTTGTGATGTCTTGGCGGTTTTATATGAGAAAATTCTAAATATTGAGCCCAAAAATCCTCAAAAAAAAGATAGGGATTGGGTGGTTTTGAGTAAAGGGCATTCTGGACCGGCTTTGTACGCTGCTTTGGCGTATAAAGGATATTTTGATAAAAAGGAGCTATTGAGCCTCAACAAAAACGGCACCAATCTGCCCAGCCATTGTGACAGATTGAAGACAAGGGGGATTGACCTAAGTACGGGTTCTCTGGGACAAGGGATATCCTTGGGCATGGGCGCGGCGTACGGCAACAAAATTCAGGGTATAGATAGTTATGTCTACATAATCCTTGGCGACGGAGAGCTGCAAGAGGGACAAGTTTGGGAGGCGGTCCAATTTGGGGCGCACCATAATATAGACAACGCTATTTTGATTGTGGACAACAATAAACGGCAATTGGACGGATATGTGGAAGAGGTGTGCAGGCAGTATAACTTAAGGGATAAGTTCCTATCTTTTGGATATCAAGTGTTTGAGGCGGACGGGCACGATACCAAGGATATTTATGAGAAGTTATTAAAGGCAAAAGCCACAAAAAAACCTTCGGCGGTCATTCTGGACACACAAAAAGGGTATGGATGCTGTTTTGCGGAGATAGAGGGCTTTAACCACTATATGGTGATAACCGAGGAAATGGCGCAAAAAGCCATAAGTGAGATTGACAAGAGATTGAAGAGGCAGTTATGTTAAGGCAAAAGTTTGAGCTGGATAGTATTGAAATGAGAAGGGCGTACTGTGACGCTCTTATTGAAGAGGCTGAGAAAAATCCCAATATCGTTGCGGTGGATGTGGATGTCCAATACTCCATGGGAACCAAGCCTTTTTATGAGAGATTTCCGAATAGGGGTATCAATTGTGGAATTATGGAAGCCCATGGGATAGGTTTCAGTGCAGGATTGTCGGCAACAGGCATAATTCCTTTTTTCCACGCTTTTGGAGTTTTTGCTACGAGACGGGCATTTGACCAAGTGTTCTTATCTTGCGCTTATCAAGACCTTAATGTCAAAATAATAGGCGGAGACGCTGGTGTAACCGCTGCGGCGAACGGCGGGACGCATATGCCTTTTGAGGATATGGGAATTATGAGAAATGTCCCTAAGCTGACGATAATAGAGCCCGCTGATAGCGCCATGTATAAAGATGCCGTCAAGTTTATGGCAAATACCCACGGGAATTTTTATATGAGGTCCAACCGCCGAAAGACAGTGAGGATATACAATGATGATGCAAGATTTATTATCGGAAAGGCTAACTTATTAAAAGAAGGGCGGGATGTGGCGATTATTGCTTGCGGAATTATGGTCTATCAAGCGCTTTTAGCTTGGGAGATGTTAAAAAAAGAAGGCATCAGTGCCATGGTTATAGATATGCATACCATAAAGCCGATTGATAAGGATATTGTCAGATACGCCGCCGAACGCTGCAAGGCGGTTGTTACAGCAGAGAACCATAATATCATAAACGGTCTGGGCAGCGCCGTCGCCGAGGTGCTTTCGGAAGAGTGTCCTACTTTGTTAAAAAGAGTGGGCGTAAAAGACGAATTCGGCGAGGTGGGCACTCAAGAATATCTTATGCAAAGGTTTAATCTGACGGCTTTGGATATCTATAAAGCTGCGAAAAAATGTTTGAAAGAGGTATGAAAATGAAGGTTGCCGTAATAAACGAAGTATCCGCAAGGGATAAGAATCAGGATATAATAAGGGCTTTAGAAAAAACGGGCGTTCAAGTCCTAAATGTGGGGATGAGCGAAGAAAACCAAGATATTGAGCTGACATATATCCATACCGGGCTTATGGCGGGGATTCTGCTTAATCTTGGAGCTGTGGACTTGGTTGTGGGTGGCTGCGGCACAGGTCAGGGCTTTTTGGTCAGCGCCATGCAATACCCCAATGTCTTTGGCGGTTTGATAAAAGAGCCCTTGGACGCTTGGCTTTTTAGTCAAATAAATGGGGGAAACTTGGTCTCTTTGGAACTTAACAAAGGCTATGGCTGGGCGGGGGAGATAAATCTCTTGTATATCTTTGAGAAACTCTTCAAAGACCCTATGGGGCAAGGCTTCCCAGCGCATAGGGCACAAAGCCAAGCTCAAAGCAGAGGCGTCTTAAAGGATATCTCCGCCGCATGTCACAAGCCTTTTGAAGAGATATTGTCGGCACTTGAAAAAAGTATTGTGGAAAGGGTTTTTGCGTTCAAGCCCTTTGTGCAAGCGGTAAAAGGACCTTGCCGAAATAAAGATTTGCAGAGTTTTATTATCAAGAAATTTTTGGTGAAAGATGAGTAAGTCGTTGGAAAGGGGATTGAAAGCGCTTGTATACCTATCCGCTCAAAGAAGCATGGGGGTGACTGAGCTTGCCCAGAAATTAGATGTCAACAAGAGTACGGCTTATAGGATTTTGTCGGCGCTTAAAGAACACAATATGGTTCAGCAGTGCCCCGATAACTTAAAATATAAGTTAGGTCCAGCCGTCTTGAAGATGAGCGAACAGCTGTACAAAAACTTGAACATAATCTCCATAGCCAAACCGCTTATGCAAGAGCTTTCTGACAAGACCGGGGAAAGCGCACATCTTTGTATTTTATCCAATGACAGCGCTGTGGTGGTGGAACAGATAATGACCAATACTCGGCTTGCGGTCAACGCCAAAATCGGCAACAGCGAGCCCTTGCACGCTTCTTCGGTGGGCAAATGTCTCTTGGCGTTCTGCGATGATGAAACACAGAATAGAATTCTTGATAGATTGGTTTTGGAACAGTTCACGCCCAAGACCATTGTGGACAAGTCCAAGCTTAAACAAGAGCTTGAAACAATCAAAAGGATAGGGCTGGCGTTTGACGACGGCGAGATAAGTTTGGAGATAAGGTGCGTCGCCACGCCTATTTTTGACCATAGGGAAAAAGTAGTCTATTCCTTGGGCATATCAGGTCCAAGCTCCAGAATGGACGCTCAAAAAGTAGAATCCGTCTCTCAAAGACTTTTGGAGACGGCAAAACAGATATCCCAAAATCTGGGTTACCTTAAAGGGGGTTTGGTATGAAAAATTTCAAGAGTAAGCTTTGTTACGCCTGCGGGGACATTTATGGCGGGGCGTCATTTTTAGTTTTTAGTATGTTGTATATGAATTTCCTTGCCATTGTGGAAGGCATACCCATAATCGCCGCAACGGTGATAATCTTTATAGGCAGATTGTGGGACGCCATAACCGATCCGATAGTTGGCAATATCTCCGACAAGACAAAGTCAAAATTCGGCAGACGGCGTTTTTACTTTTTACTGGGCATAGTGCCTGTTTTTCTGTCGTTTGTCACTTTGTTTTATTCCTTTGGCATAACGGGAACTACCGCTAAGATAATCTACCATACTTTTGCATATATGTTCTTTGGGACCGCATTCACCATAGTTATGGTACCCTATAACGCAATTTTATGCGAGATGACTTCGGACTACAATGAAAGGACAAGTTACACCACCGCCAGAATGATGATGTCGGGCGGAGCTTCTCTTGTCGCTGCCGTCCTCCCGAGCATGATTATAAAAGCCGTGGGAGGCGATGTCAACGGTCCTGAGCAAAAATACGGCTATTTGGTCATGGCGATAGTTTTGGGCGTGATTTTTGGGCTTTCCTGGCTGGTCACATTCTATGGTACATATGAAAGAGAGGACTTGAATACGCCCATTTCCATAACATTAAAGGAATGGCTGAGCGTCTTTCAAAACAAGTCTTTTAACACCTTTATTGTAATTTTTATATCCTTTCAAGTAGCGGTGGACTTGATGCTTGCCTTATTTATTTTTTATGTGGATATAGTGCTTTTGAGGTATAAGAGTTATGAATTGATTATGGGGCTTTTGCTGGTGTTTCAAATGGTGTTTATGGCTTTGAACGGGGCTATTGCCAAGAGAAAAGGCAAGGCGTTTCCGCTTTATTTAGGCATGCCGATATGGATTTTGGCGTCTTTGGCGTTTATGTTTATAGACAGCTCGACTTCTCTAATCTTGATTTGTGTCCTTGCAGTTCTTATAGCGTTCGGTGCTTCAGCGGGCAACCTTTCCACCTGGTCTATGATAACGGATATCTATGATGTGGATGAGATTATGACCAGACAAAGGCGGGAGGGAATTTATAGCGGATTGACCACTTTCTTAAGGAAATGCGCCAGCGGTTTTGCCGTGCTGATTTTGGGCTTTGGGCTTCAGGGAATGGGCTTTGACCAAAACGAATACAATATGCTCAAGGAACAGTCCGCCCATTTCGATCCCGCGACATACGCCGAAACCGGAATCGTGCAAGGCATCAAATGGATGTTTGTCTTGATACCCATAGCGCTTTTGACGATTACGCTTATTTTTGCTTTCAGATATAAGCTAAACGCCAAGAGGTTCGATATATTGCTTAAGGGAATCGAACTTTATAAAAAGGAAGGCAATCTGGACAAGATGCCCTCCGAGGAGAAAGAGGATATCAAGATAATCACTGGGAAAGAGATAGACCAGCTTTGGAAAACTCAATAACGGCTTTCGGGGTCAATGTTTAGTTTTGCGATAGCCAAACTTATCAGAATGAGTTTTAAGATATTGCTTCCGCCCGTTATTCTGATTTTATAATACTTATTGTCGTCAATGTCGTCTATGATATTGGCGACCACTTTTGGGTTTTTGTCCGTTGGGGACATTTCGTATATGTCATAATTGTATTTAGTCGGCTTGCCAAAAATAGAAAAGACGGACTTGTTCTGTCTTTTGGCGTCTTTATCAAGCACTCCGTTTTTCTCGATATAGGCTTTTTCTATCGAATAGCCGTCGCCTTGTCTGACTACGGTAAAAGTGCCGCTTTCGGCTATTATGATTTTTGCTTTGAGTTCTTTGAATTCAACCTGTGCAATCTGCGCACCTTGTTTGTTATAGATAGCGTAGCTTTTGATAAATTTCGCCACCGAAAAATAGAAATCGCCTTCCCTTATGACAAAATCATCCACATCCTTAAACAATTCTTTTTTTATTCTAAAAACCATAGCTAAAACTCCTATTCGAGATAATATTTCATTCTATATTTAATGATATCATTAATGCAGAGCTTATGTCAATAAAGCCCTATATCGCGGGTAGTACGACGGCTACTATTATGATAAGAGCGCTGATAAAATACAAGAGCTTGTAGATAAAAGCCTTGCCTTTGCAGTGCTGCCAGCCAATTATGCCCGCCAATACGAAGAGGATAACTATGACTATGCTTTGAACCGAAAGCATAATGCTGGAGCCGATGCCGAAAAAGGACAATATCGCCTGAATCAAATAGACCATGGCGGCGATTATAAAGGTATAAAACGCTAATTTAGCGTATGGGGTTCTGACGGGTTTTTTCATGACTTACTCCCTTAAATATTTTCTTTTTGCCATTTTATTAACTCTTTGTTATAGAAATTCATATAAATTTTTGATAAAAAAGGAAAGAGTGACGAAAGCCATTTGAAGAGTATGAAGAGCTTTGAGGGATATAGTACGGCTTTGTCTTTTTCAAGTGCTTTAAGCATGGCGGCGGCAACTTTTTGTGAGGATTGGCGCGGCCAAGCTATGGGAATATCGCCGGCGTTCTTAAAAAACGGGGTCAGGGTGGCTATGGGATAGACTATTTGGAAATGCTGACCTTTTTTGAGTTCGTAACGGTAGGCGTCTCCAAAAGCCCTTAAGGCGGATTTGGTGGAGGCATAAAGAGCATATCCCGGCAAGGAGATAAAGCCCATGGCGCTTGCGGTTATCATAAAATTATAGGGTCTGTTCTCTGACAGTTCCCTTAATTTGGTGGCGGCGTAAATCGCCGAAAAGACATTTGTGGAGAATATTTTTTGTATATCCTGCCAAGAGTTATTTGTCTTTCCGTAATATGTAAAGCCGGCGTTGGCTATGTAGGCGTCGATGTCGCCAAAGGTGGTCTTGGCATATTCAAAAAGAGAGTCCACACCCTCTTTTTTGGAGATATCACAGGCGTATTTGTAAAGATTGGGGTGGTCGATATCGATATCCATTATTTTTCTGGACGCGGCTATGACCTTGGCGCCTTTTTGTAATAAAAGCGTCAATAAATCATACCCTATGCCCGACGAAGCGCCGGTTAGGATTATGAACTTATTCTTTAATTGCATAATAGACCTCAAATGGGTTCTCTGTTAATTATATCTTATGCCAATTAGGTCAAAGTGTCAATATTGATATTATATGTTTGGGTTGTTGAAGCTATAAAGAAAAACAAGTTATTTTTGAGAATTTGTCTTAAAAATATATATAATATTATTTTTTATCCTTAAATATAAACAGTAATGCATTAACTTAGGAGTATTGCCAAACTTAAATGGGACTAAACCAAAAAGTAAATAAGCAGTGCTAAAAAAATTCGAAAATTACGGCTAAAAGTGCGATAAATAATTGACAACAATTTTTTTAGGTGGTATGATATTCAAGCACTCTAAGCAGGAAAGGCTTCTGGGGGTGTAGCTCAGCTGGGAGAGCACCTGCCTTGCAAGCAGGGGGTCAGCGGTTCGATCCCGCTCATCTCCACCAAAAGTCTTTATTGTTTGGAAAGCAAGATAGCATAGGCTGATAGCTCAGGCGGTTAGAGCGCGTGCCTGATAAGCACGAGGTCGGTGGTTCGAGTCCACTTCAGCCTACCAACTCATAGCTTTTGATTATGAGTATAATCCTTGCACATTGACAACTGCATAATTAAAGATATAGATATCTAGAAGTAAAGAGCAAGAGGTAATACGATAGAGTATAGCCGCAAGAGAAACTTTGCTGAAGATATTTTGCTGAGGAAAGGCCGAGACAAGAGTATATACGATCAAGCTATGAAGAGCATAGGGCGGATGCCTTGGCACTAGGCGCCGAAGAAGGACGTGACAAGCTGCGAAAAGCTGCGGGGAAGTGCAAATGACTTACGATCCGCAGATATCCGAATGAGGGAACTCACTGTTGTTGAAGCGACAGTATCCATATATGAACACATAGTATATGGAGGGGAACCCGGGGAACTGAAACATCTAAGTACCCGGAGGAAGAGAAAGAAAAATCGATTTTCTGAGTAGTGGTGAGCGAAAGGGAAAGAGCCCAAACCGTTGTATAGTGATATATGGCGGGGTTATGGACCTCGGAAGGCACAGAATCAATATAGACGAACACAGCTGGAAAGCTGGACCAGAGGAAGTAACAGTCTTGTAGTTGAAATATTGAGCTGGCTGGAGGTATCCGGAGTACCACAGGACACGAGGAATCCGGTGGGAAGAAGGGAGGACCATCTCCCAAGGCTAAATACGACCTAGTGACCGATAGCGAAACAGTACCGTGAGGGAAAGGTGAAAAGAACCCCGGGAGGGGAGTGAAAGAGAACCTGAAACCCTATGTTTACAAGCAGACAGAGCGCTACTGACTATAGCGCGATGTTGTACTTTTTGTAGAACGGGCCGGCGAGTTATGATATGCAGCGAGGTTAAGATACTAAGTATTGGAGCCGAAGCGAAAGCGAGTCTTAAGAGGGCGATATAGTTGCATATTGTAGACCCGAAACCGGATGACCTAACCATGGACAGGTTGAAGCAGTGGTAAGACACTGTGGAGGACCGAACCCACGTTCGTTGAAACGCACGGGGATGATCTGTGGTTAGCGGAGAAATTCCAAGCGAATCCGGAGATAGCTGGTTCTCCTCGAAATAGCTTTAGGGCTAGCCTCTGGATATAGAGTACTGAAGGTAGAGCACTGAATGGGCTAAGGGGCTTCACAGCTTACTGAACCCTATCAAACTCCGAATTTCAGATACTTGTTTACAGGGAGTCAGACAGTGGGAGATAAGTTTCATTGTCGAAAGGGAAACAGCCCAGACCTACAACTAAGGTCCCGAAGTTATAGTTAAGTGGTAAAGGATGTGCCACTGCAGAAACAGCCAGGATGTTGGCTTAGAAGCAGCCATTCATTGAAAGAGTGCGTAATAGCTCACTGGTCGAGTGGTGGTGCGCCGAAGATAAACGGGGCTAAAACTATACACCGAAGTTTAGGAATATGGAGTACCATATTGGTAGAGGAGCGATGTATACGGGCGGAAGCGTTATCGTAAGAGGGCGTGGACTGTATACAAGAGAGAATGCCGGCATGAGTAGCGAGAACGGAGTGAGAAACTCCGTGGTCGAAAGTCTAAGGTTTCCTGGGGAAGGTTTGTCCACCCAGGGTTAGTCGGGGACTAAGCCGAGGTCGAAAGGCGTAGGCGATGTACAACAGGTAGATATTCCTGTACCGTCTGTATCCGACGAAGAGCGAAGCAATGACACAGTAGGATAGTCTAGGCGCGGTGATGGATAGCTGCGTTCAAATCATGAGGCTTGCAGTTAGTGAAGTACGGCTGCAGATAAGGCTGGGTGATGACGAGGAGTGAAAATTAGTAGCGAAGTAGATGAATTCACACTGGCGAGAAAAGTTGCTAAGCAGGATACAGGCGCCCGTACCGCAAACCGACACAGGTAGACGACAAGAAGATTGTAAGACGGACGAGAGAACCCTTGTTAAGGAACTCTGCAAAATGGCCCCGTAACTTTGGGAGAAGGGGTGCCTGCTTTGGCAGGCCGCAGTGAAGAGGCCCGAGCGACTGTTTAGCAAAAACACAGGTCTCTGCGAATTCGAAAGAAGACGTATAGGGGCTGACACCTGCCCAGTGCTGGAAGGTTAAGGGGAAGCGTTAATCCTACGGGATGAAGCGTAGAACTTAAGCCCCAGTGAACGGCGGCCGTAACTATAACGGTCCTAAGGTAGCGAAATTCCTTGTCAGGTAAGTTCTGACCCGCACGAATGGTGTAACGACTTGGGCGCTGTCTCAACAAGGGACTCGGCGAAATTGTAGTATACGTGAAGATGCGTATTACCCGCGACTGGACGGAGAGACCCCGTAGAGCTTTACTGTAGCTTGATATTGTGTCTTAGTGGTTCATGTACAGGATAGGTGGGAGACATGGAAGCACGGGCGTTAGCTTGTGTGGAGTCGCCCTTGGGATACCACCCTTGGATTATTGAGGCACTAACACTCTGCCATGAGCTGGGGAGTGGACATTGTCAGGTGGGCAGTTTGACTGGGGCGGTCGCCTCCTAAAGAGTAACGGAGGCGTTCAAAGGTTCCTTCAGAATGGTTGGAAACCATTCGCAGAGTGTAAAGGCAGAAGGGAGCTTGACTGCGAGACTGACAAGTCGAGCAGGTACGAAAGTAGGACTTAGTGATCCGGCGGTAGAGAATGGAATTGCCGTCGCTTAACGGATAAAAGTTACCTCGGGGATAACAGGCTTATCTCCCCCAAGAGTTCACATCGACGGGGAGGTTTGGCACCTCGATGTCGGCTCGTCACATCCTGGGGCTGAAGCGGGTCCCAAGGGTTCGGCTGTTCGCCGATTAAAGTGGCACGCGAGCTGGGTTCAGAACGTCGTGAGACAGTTCGGTCCCTATCCATCGTGGGCGTAGGATATTTGAGAGGAGCTGTTCCTAGTACGAGAGGACCGGGATGGACGTACCTATGGTGTATCAGTTGTCACGCCAGTGGCACAGCTGGGTAGCGAAGTACGGACGGGATAAACGCTGAAGGCATCTAAGCGTGAAGCCCCCCTCAAGATTAGATATCCCGCACTTGAAAGAGTGGTAAGACCCCTTGCAGACTACAAGGTAGATAGGTCGGAGGTGGAAGCGCAGTAATGCGTGGAGCTGACCGATACTAATAGGTCGAGGGCTTGATCACAGATAGAGTGATAAAGAAAGTATACTCAATGATTGGCTAAGAAAGTGAGATATATTTAGCGAAGTTAAAGGGTATTTATATCTGAATAAATTATGCAGTTGTGAATGTGTGAGAGCGCATTCAAGAGATATCCGGTGATGATAGCGAAAGGGAACCACCTGTACCCATACCGAACACAGAAGTTAAGCCTTTCAGCGCCGAAAGTACTTGGTTGGAGACGACCTGGGAGGATAGGACATTGCCGGGTTTTTAATCCTCAATAGCTCAGCCGGTAGAGCATGCGGCTGTTAACCGCAGGGTCGTTGGTTCGAGTCCAACTTGAGGAGCCACATACAAAAAGGGATACCTAAACGGTATCCCTTTTTGGTATGTCTAACTATGCATGGGCTCGAACCAACGACATACCCGCTTTGACTCCGCTTGGTTCGCTATTTGACACGAAGTGTCAAACTGATGAGGTGAACGAACACATGGAGGACGGAAAGAACTTGGCAGAAGTCGGACAGTATGAACACAACGGACAGTAGATACGAATTGCCAACTTGAGGAGCCACATACAAAAAGGGATACCTAAACGGTATCCCTTTTTGGTATGTCTAACTATGCATGGGCTCGAACCAACGACATACCCGCTTTGACTCCGCTTGGTTCGCTATTTGACTTTTATGTTCCGCTTCCAAAACTGAAGCGGAACATAAAGATTGTTTAATGTTTGGATTTGTATTATAATATAGTCGTATTGAAGAAAACTAAAGGAGAGTTATACTTTATTAGACTATGAAAAATGTGAAGAACTTTCGTGATTTGGGCGGAATCAAAACTATAGACGGGAAAAAGGTCAAAAAAGGACTGTTCTTTAGGAGTGCTATGCTGAATGAGGCGACAAAGGAAGATATCGAATTTCTAAAAAGCCTTAAGATAAGGCATATATTTGACTATCGGGATGAGGATGAAGCCGCTCTTATGAAAAATAACCCTTATGAACAAATCGGCGCCGAATATCACAATATCCCGACATACCTCAATAATAAGAAACTGTTGAAAATAAAGAAAGTGTCCTATGTCGCGAAACTCTTCCAAAAGGTAACTTTAGACGATATTAAGGATACCTATAGGCACCTTCCTTTTAATAATATGGCGTATAGGGCGATGGTGGAGGCGCTCAAAAAAGGGGAAGTTCCCATATATCAGCACTGTACCGCCGGCAAGGATAGGGCGGGAATGGGGAGCGCTCTTTTGTTGGGAATCTTGGGTGTGGGATGCCAAGAGATATTGGACGACTATTTGAAGAGCATAGAAGTAAAGGAATATATCGAAAATAAAGTCGCAAAATATATTCCAAAGTTAGTGAGGAAATTCTTGCTTAAAAGATTTCAGCCTTTGTTTATTGTGGACAAAGAGCTTTTTATCGCATCTATAGATGCGATAAAGGAAAGGTATAAGACTTTTGAGAATTATTTGCTTGCCGAATACAATCTTGACCAAGACGATATCAAAAGGATTAGACAAAAATATACCGAATAAATGCCTTATCGGGTAGCTTAATAAGTGGTTTTATGATATAATTATACCCATTGAATTCAGCGGGAGGCTTAAGTGATCGAACAAAAGATAGAAAACGATTTGGAACAGGAAGCCAAGCCCCAAGACCAAAAAAAGGCTCTTGCCAAAGAAACGGTCAGGGAGTTCTTAAAAAGCTTGCTTATCGGCTGGATTCCTGTGTGTTTGGACTATGTCTTTTCTGCCATAGTATTATACTTTGCCAGCCTTAAGGGCTTGGGATACGGCTTTTGGGACACCTTGTTCATAGAAAGCAAAGTTGCTCCTGACGGCATAAATGCTGCGGCGACCGCCGTCGGATATTTTATGGGTCTTGTGGCTACATATTTTCTAATGGTGTTCTTTGTCTTTACGCACAACAAAAAAGGCAAAACCCTTAAGGGAATACTTATCTATATAGCCTTAGAGGTATTTATTTTTGGCTTTAATGTGCTGCTTGGATACCTTTTCCCGATGTTCTTGCCTTTTACATGGGCATTTATACTTAGAATAGTTGTAAGCTATATCGTGGTTTTCACCTTAAGAAAGATATTAATCTTTATGCCCGAAAAAAAGAAAAATGAATAGGGGCTGTCCTTATTTGAGAACAGCCTCTTTTAAGGGTGTACTGGTATAGGCTAATACAGGATTTAATGATAAACTCCTGTTTTTTGTATGATAAGATATTGAAAAAGATAAAATTAGTGACTTTCCCGATAATTAGGGGTTTTAAGGAATCTTAAATATACTTCCCGTTAATTTTCTTTTATATCAATTAAAAATTTGTCCACTGCCTTAAGGCAGAGCTTGGCAGATTTCAAAAAGGGCAATAGGTGGAAACAATGGAATTCCCCATTGTCCTTGGCAAGATATGTTGTGACTTCCACTCCTGCGGCTTTTAGCTTTTCCTCAAGCATCTCGCCTTGACCGCCGCAAAGGGAGTCTGCTTGGGCGATGACCAAAAAGCTCTTGGGCCATGACTTGTTGACAAAGTTCAAAAGGTTGAGCTCTTTTATGAAAGGATAGTCCTTTATATCGTCCTTAACGCCTATGCCCAAAAGGCATCTCGCCACATCTTTCGCTATATCTAAAGGTGATTTTTTCCACATGGATTTCAATGGGTCAAAAAGCCCGCAGAAAGAGGCAAACGCTTTTATTTTGCCGTTAAAGACGGGGAGATTGAGCTTGTCTTGAAAGGACTTGTCATAAATTGAACAAAGCGCCGCCGCCGCATAATAAGCTCCCGCGGAATCGCCAGAAATAATTATTTTATTGGTGTCAAGCTCGTATTTATCCGCCAAAGTCAGCACAAAATTCAAGGCGTTCAAAGCGTCTTCAATGCCCGCAGGGAACGGATATTTGGGTGCAAGCCTATGGTTGACATTAAAGACAAAATAACCTTTGTCGGCTATGTATTCGGCGAAGGCCCGACGGTGTTTTTTGTCTCCCGCAACAAAGCCTCCTCCGTGTATATTGACAAAAATCGGATATCTTCCCCTCTTTTTTGAGGGGGCGTAATAAATATCTCCGCATGTGAATTTCCCAAATCTTTGGTCATAGGGTATGTTCTTTTCGCAAATGACGGATTTATTCTTTGTGTAATTTCTTGGAAAATGAAAAAATAAATCGCTGCATTTGAAGAGCATTCTTGAAGTATGCATAAAAGCCTCCATATTCAATCTATGTTAACAAAAGAGCCTTTGTCTCACTAAAGCTAAATATATTATAAAAATAACAGATAGCCCCTTCTTTGTCAATAATATTAAGGTTATTGACATATATCAATGAGGGTGATAGACTTTAATAAAAATTTCGGATGTGAAAAAGATGGATAAGACCTGTAATAACGACTGTGCAAATTGCTCTTTGAGCTGCGATAAGAGATCATCCCGCAAAAGGGAAAAAAAGAGAGCGAAAAAAGTTCGATCAAGAAAGCAATAGCTGTCACAAGTGGAAAAGGCGGAGTGGGCAAGTCTCTTGTAACCTCGCTTTTGGCGGTCAATATGCAAAGAAAGGGATATCAAACCGCTATTTTGGATGCTGACCTGACTGGACCTTCAATTCCTCGTGCTTTTGGAATTACGCAAAAAGCCGACGCAAGCGAACTTGGGATATTCCCCGTAAAGACAAAGACTGGCATCCAGCTTATGAGCATAAACCTACTTCTCGCTAAGGACAGCGACCCCGTAGTCTGGAGAGGTCCTATTCTTTCAAGCATGGTCAAGCAGTTTTGGACGGATGTCTACTGGCATGATGTGGACTATATGTTTATAGACATGCCGCCGGGAACGGGCGATGTGCCTTTGACGGTGTTTCAGTCTTTGCCCATTGACGGCGTTATTGTGGTGACTTCCCCACAAGAGCTGGTCTCTATGATAGTCAAAAAGGCTGTGAGAATGGCTGATATGATGAAAATCCCCGTTTTGGGAATTGTGGAGAATATGAGTTATTTTGACTGTGATCGGTGCGGCAAAAGACACCATATCTTTGGTCAAAGCGACATAGAAAAGCTTGCGAAAGAATACAATATCCCTGCCACCGCCCAGATTCCTATAAACAATAAGCTTGCCTTGGCAAGCGATAGAGGGATGATTGAGCTTTATGACGGAGATTGGTTGGATAAGCTCATAGAAAGAATAGAAAAGCTTTGAGTTTTTGATTATAGATTTCTTAAAAATCGCCGCCTTTTTATCAAGGCGGTTTTTTATTGGGGGTAGGGGGCTTAGAGTATTTTTTTTGGTTTGTGATATAATAATTTTTAGAGGTAATATTATGAATACAAATCGTCTGGCAGCTGAGAAGTCCCCTTATTTATTGCAGCATAGGCACAACCCCATAAACTGGTATCCGTGGGGGGAAGAGGCATTAAGTAAAGCAAAGAGCCAAAATAAGCCGTTGTTTATAAGCATAGGTTATAGCACATGTCATTGGTGCCATGTCATGGCTAAAGAGAGCTTTGAAAACCAAGAGGTGGCGGACCTTCTTAATGAGCATTTTGTATCAATAAAGGTGGATAGGGAGGAAAGGGCGGATGTGGACAGCGTCTATATGGCGGCATGTATCGCCATGAACGGTCAGGGAGGCTGGCCTTTGACTATTATCGCAACTCCCGACCAAAAACCTTTCTTCGCAGCGACCTATATACCTCTTAAAACAGGCATGGGAAGAACGGGGCTTATAGATTTGTTAAAAAATGTGATAAAGCTGTGGGAGCAAGATTCCGACAAGCTAAAAGCTCACGGCGAAGAGATTACACAATACCTTAAAAATCAGACTATAGCAGTGCAGCCGTCCGTGGAAAGCAAGGATATTTTTCATAAGGCATTTAAGCAGTATGAGATGTTGTTTGATAAAAGATATGGCGGATTTGGGCAAGCGCCAAAGTTCCCCGCCGCCCATAACCTTATGTTCTTGATGCGATACTATTTTTTTGAAAACAATCAAAACGCCATGGATATGGTGGAAAAGACGCTTGAGGGCATGTATAGGGGAGGAATTTTTGACCATTTGGGCGGAGGGTTTTCAAGATATTCCACTGATGAAAAATGGCTGGTGCCGCACTTTGAAAAGATGCTCTATGACAACGCTCTTTTAAGCGTGGCTTATCTTGAGGCTTTTCAGATATCAAGAAAGGATATTTATAGAGATATCGCAGAGTTCACTTTGGAGTTTATGATAAGGGAGCTAAATTCCATAAAAGGCGGGTTCTGGACGGCTCTCGACGCCGATGTCGAGGGTGAGGAAGGGCTTTTTTATACCTTTGAAAAAGAGGAAATTCAAAATCTGTTATGCGGCGGTGCGGAAAAGTTTATTAAAAGATACAATATTACCGACGAGGGCAATTATCAATCAAAAAATGTGCTCAACATAATCGGGCAAGACAGTTTATATAACGACGACGAGCTTCAGAAAATGGCCCAAGCCGTATATCATTATAGAAAGAACAGATATAAGCTTGCATTGGACGACAAGATACTTGCCGTCACCAACTCCCTTGCCATTTGGGCATTTGTAAAGGGATACGAAGTCACAGGCAAAGACGGGTATTTGACGATAGCCAAAAAGGCAGTGGGCTTCATAGAAAACAATCTTATAGACCAAAACGGCGATATCTATGTCAGCTTTAGAGACCAAAGAAGCGATATTCGCGGCACCCTCAACGATTATAGTTTTTATGCCTTTGCGCTTATCGCCATGTATCAAGCGACCTTTGAGCTAAAATACCTTAAAAGGGCGATGAGCTTTGCCCAAAAGATAATTGAAAATTTTGAGGACAAAGAAAACGGGGGATATTTTCTCAACGATAAGAGGGAAAGGAATTTAATCTTTTCGCCTAAGGAGAATTTTGACGGCGCTATGCCCAGCGGAAATTCCATGACGGGATATGTTTTGAACAGCCTTTCGCGTATAACCGCTCAAAAAGAAATCGCCATAGCCGCCAGCCGTCAATCTCAATATTTAATTAGCGTAGCGGCTAACGACGGAAACCATTATAGCTTTGCGCTGATGGCGTTGATGCTTGAATACTATCCTGCAACTGAAATAACGGTTGTGGCAAAAAACAATCAAGAGATTTCAAGCGTCAAGGAAAACAAAAAAGAGTTCAAGCCCAACACAAACTATATAGCCAAGTTCCTTGAAGGGGATGACCCGTCGGATATAATCGAATTCTTGAAAGAGTATGAACTCAAAAACAATACCACCACTTATTATGTATGCCAAAACAACAGCTGCAGGGTGGAAAATAAATTATAAAAAGACTGCTTAAGGGCTTATCCCAAAGAGATCCTTTTCTTTTCTTAGTTTATTTTTTATGGCAAAAAGGGTGTTGTCAACTTTCTTGACATTGACGCCTATTTTGTTGGCGATTTCCGTATAGGAATAACCTTCAAAATATAGTTTTAGTATCAAATTTTGTTCACTGGTTAAATTCTCGGCAAGCTTTTCACGGAAGTTATCCGCCCATTCCCGTTTTAAGTAAATATCCAAAGGGTCTTGGGCGTGATCGGGCGTGATATCTTCGGTCAAGGGCGCCGCCTCGTTCAAAGGCTTGTGCTTGTCCCTTGTTGCGGTTCTTATCGAATCGATAATGCGGTTTCTTACGCAGGTGTGTATAAAGGATGAAAAAGTGCGGTTTTTGCTCTGGTCGTATGTGTGGACGGCGGTTATGATAGCCATAAGCCCTTCTTGGAACAAGTCCTCTTGTTCTCCGCCCGTCAAGAAGCTTTTTCGCACTATGCTTCTAACCAAACCTGCATATCGCCTTACAAGTATGTCCAGACAGTCCGTGTCTCCGCTTTTGGCACGCTTTATCAATTCATGGTCGCTTAGGTTGTTCATTGCTGCCGCCTTTGTCTTACGCATTCATAGAGGATAGCGCCCGCCGCAACTCCTGCGTTCAGCGAATTGATTTTGCCAAGCAGGGGCAAGGCGATTGTCTTATCCGCCAGCTTTTTTGTCAAAGAGCTTATGCCCTTTCCCTCGCCGCCGATAATCAGCGCCATATCCACTTTCAAGTCCGCTTGATAGAGTTCTTCTCCATCCATATCCGCCGCATATATCCAAATTCCAAGCTCTTTCAAAGACCTTATGGCGTCATTGATATTGGTCACTTTGGCGATCTTGACATGCGCCGCCGCTCCGCTGGATACTTTTATGACGATGTCCGTCACTCCGCATGAACGGTGTTTGGGTATTATTATGCCGTCCGCACCCGCAGCGTCCGCTGTTCTGATTATTGAGCCCAAATTGTGCGGATCCTCTATGCCGTCAAGGATAAGTATGAGTTTTTTCTTTTCATTTGATAAAATGTCGTCCATTGAAGAATACTTGAAATCGGTGGCATACGCCACAATGCCTTGATGATTCTTAACCCCCGAGACTCTGTCCAAAACGGTTTTTGAGACAAAGCTCAGCTTTATTTTGTTTTTTTTGCAGGCGGATAAAATCCTGTTCAAGCTGGGGCTGTGGTCTTCCTGAGCTAAAACTTTTTCTATCGTTATACCGCCTTTCAAGGCTTCGCTTATTGCATTTCTTCCTGTAATAATCATAGAATGGTCTCCTGTTATATAATATATGGTACCCCATATGCTGGATTTTAAGACTTAGTCTTGATAACCCAATTCCATAAGTTCGTTTATTCTCTCACTATTTTTTGTAAGATACAAGTATCCTATAACCGCTTCAAAACCGCTGGCTATGTGATAATCGGTTATGGACGCATTCTTGGCTGAGCTTGAAGTCTTTGAGTTCCTGGCCCTTTTGTATATTTCCAGTTCCTTATCGGTCAAGGAGTCAAGGATTTTTCGCATTGCTATGGACTGGCTGGTGGCGTTGAGCTGTTTAGATGCCAAGAGGTGAAGTTTTCCCGTCTTTGCGGAGGAATTTATTCCCAATTTTGAGCGGATATAAAGGGTTTGAACGCTGTCGCCGATAAAGGAAAGCACCAAAGGGTTTAGGTTTATGATATCTTTTTCGTCCAAATCCTCTTGAAAAAGAGGAACAAACTGCTTTTGCATACATATCAGTATACTATAAGATTTTTTATAATTCAATTAAAAATAATTATGTATGCTCGTTATTGACAATGAAATATAAAACATTTATTATATATGTACGGGAAATTGTTTGACACAGTAGTAGGAGTGGTATGAAAGTTTACATAAAATTGTTGCTAATAGCTCTTTTGACAGTCGTTTTTGCGTTTACTCTCGCCGCCTGCGGCGGAAACGGCAATATCCAAGCCGACGAATATTATGTAGAGGTGACTGGCGTCAGAGTGCCTTCGGCGGTGGTGTATCTATCGCCTGACGGCGAAACCAGCAGTTATCAGCTTGAACCTACGGTTTTTCCCGAAAATGCCACGAATAGAAAGCTTTTGTACTATGTTTCCCCCGACCACCTTGAATATTTCGATGTGTCTTCGGACGGTTTGATAAAAGCCAAGAAAATAACCGAAGAAGGCAGCGTCCCTATAAAGATATACAGCGCTTCCAATCCCAACGCCTATACCATTGTGTCGGTTATTATTGAATATGTGGAAGTCAGAGAGATTTATTTCGGCTCCCAAGAAATACAAGTGCTATACAACAGCGAACCTATTCCTCTTGATATAAGATACAAGCCCTATCACGCCCAAGACGGAAGGGATGTCATGTTCACATCCCAAAATCCCGAAGTGGCGACTGTGGATAACACCGGTATTTTAAGCGTGCATAGTGTGGGCACAACGACAGTAATAGCTCGCGGAACAACCCTTGGCGGAAAAATTATTGAGGGGACGATAACGGTTAAAGTCGTCTATTCCAAGGGCAATTATCGTCTTGACGTAACGCCCGCCGCCCCCCGATATGAGCAGGTCATCGGAAATCCGTATGAGATCTCTTTTCATATCATAAGACTTGACCCCCACTCCGATCCTAATCCCGACATCAAATGGAGGGTGGGAGGCAATAGGATTATGTCCCAAAACGGGAAGTGGGAATATAAATACAGCCCCGATCCCGACAGCACTCCGGCGACTTTTACTATAACCGTGGAAATAACTCCCAAAAACGAACAGACAATTATTTTGGAGTCTCTGCCCATAACCCTTTATAAGAAATTTATGGGGTTTGAGGTGACCATAAACCAGCCGTCCGGCATAAAATACGAATACGGTGATGTGGCGGCTTTTAACCCCGAAATGGAAAACGCCCAAAGATATGAATGGTACATAAATGAAAAAGGACAGACGGGCTTGGGCACACATATTGCGACCACTTACTTATCCCAAGAGCAAGGCATTTTAGAATTGACAATGGACAAGGAAGGTGCCTTTACGCTTACTGTCGGGGGCTACAACGGGGATGTGGAGATAAACAGAAAAAGTTTTGAGTACAATGTCATTAAATATGTGACGGGGGACAGGGTACAGATTATTCCACAAATAGTCGAGGGCGAGAAGATTCCCGAGAGCTTTGACTGGTATCTTCACGAATACGATAAGGAAAATGAAGAAATCGTCAACCTAAACGGTCAATACATTGGTACCAGCGTAGGGGACGAACCCTTTAACTTTGCCACCGATATTCCGGGAAATTATGTGATAAGCTCCTCTCCCACTTTGGACGGACTGCCCGTAACCGTTATTGTAGATGGTGAAAGCCAAAGAATGATCGAATACAGCCCGCCCTTTACTGTATGGGAGAAAGAGGACAGGTCTCAAATAAATTATCTGATTGTGGACGGTGTCATGGCTGATGTCGGAGATTATCGTCCGGTCATAAAATGGGGACAGCTTGGCGGTGCGAACAACTTCGTTATAGAAGTATTCAGCAACAACCAAATATATTTAATCGATACTCTTGAAAAGAAAGCAGACGACAGGGGCATTGTGTTCGGAGATTATTCCGTTGTTTTGCCTCCGGAGATCGCAACGCTTTCCCAAGATTTTTCGGTTAGGGTAAAGAAAAGGGACGGCGTATATTCCCATAGCGTGGACTATTTGGCGAACACCATATCCCAAGCGAATTATGAGTTCTTAAGGGAAATAAACTTCTCTATCAATAGCTATATTGTAGATATGTATGAAATGGGCGAGATCATAAACTATATCTCAACTTATCGCCCCGAACTGCATTTGAAAGCCGAGCATGAGGGCTTTAATGAGTATATGATCGATATCCAAACTCCTATTGTGTATCATCAATTGCCCCAAACCTATCCCGTCTTTGAAGAATCTGAGTACGAAGACAGCTTGATGACGAATATTTATAATATAGTCTGGGGGGCTTATAACGCCTATGGAATCGTCAAATATTTGGACTTTGATATTGAATATTCGGATATAAGCGAAAGCTTTAAGGTCACGATCGTAATATACGACGATGCGGACAGTTATATAAGACAACGCGGAGAGGGCGTCAATAATTATCAGTTTGAGACCAATTATTCGGATATCGGAAGGGAGGACTATGAGGACTTTGGCATAATAATAAAAGACACCATAAATGTCACCACTTCCGCACAGCTTAGTTATGTGGTAGAAATGGGCAAAAGACCTTTGCCCGTTGAAGGCAGCATAGCCCACGAAATTTATGAGGAAGCAAAGGCTATCCTCAACCGCATACTCTCTTTCAATATGACGGACTTGCAAAAGGTCTTGTGTATTTATGACTATCTTGCCGAAAACATAGAATACGACAAAACCTTATACCAATACGGCTTGAGCGTTCCCAAGCCCGACGACTTATATAAGCATGCGGGATATCATCTTGAGGGAGCTATTTTGGATAAAAAGGCGCTTAGTGCGGGCGTTGCAAAGGCGTTTAGTCTGTTGTGCTGGATAGAGGGAATCCCTGTCTATACCATAAACGGAACATTTTTAGGTAAGGAACAAAGCTGGAATAAGGTGCTTATAGGCAATCAATGGTACAATATAGACGCATCAAAGGCAAGAATCCAAAGACAAGACGGCGCAGCTATAAACCATATGCACTTTTTATTCAGCGACTTGACATGTTCGGCTTTGGGGTATGTGACTTATGGAAAATATCCGGCTTGTCTTTTGGACTATCAAAAGAACGGCATAAAGGGATATGAATATATTGACAGCTTGAATCAGCTGCAAGGTGCGATAAGCATATACGCCGAGGGCGTAGAGAGTGTGACATCTTTGCAAATAGAAGTGAGCAAGGATTTATTTGTGGGGGATGCGAATTTTAGAAATTATGTCTTGAGCGAGATGCAAAAGGCCCTTGAACAAACCACAGTCGAATATAAGCAATTGTTCCAGCTTAGAGACAATTTCTTTGTTCTTGTACTCAAACCGTCAGATAAAAATTAAAAGGATATTTTATGAAAGGATATTTTATGAGAAAAATTTCTAAAGTACTTTTGTTGGCTATTGTTGTTTTAATGATGTTTCAACTGCTATCTTGTTCGAAAGTTAACGATAAATTCGATGAATCGGTTGTTAAACAAAGATATCTTGTCGGAGACATTGTGACGATAAGTATTATCGAAAAAAAAGGCAGTCCGCAGGGATACCGTGTTTATCAAAAGCATGACGATGGTGATTTTGAGCTTAGGGCAACGATAACTGCCAAGCAGTCTTTTTCTATCGTCTTTGAGCAGACGGGATTATTCACAGTAAAAATTATACCTGTGCTTAACGGAGTGGAGTTTCAAGCCAAAAAGGAAATTCTGGAGTTTGAGATCATCCCCGGCGATGAAATACTATTGGAAGACATTGTCATCTTGAACAACATAATAGACTTATATTATGATTCCATAAAGCCAAACACTTTTTTATTGAATGATTTGGAAGTGGTGTACTATCCCTCCGACGCTACCAATAAGCAGCTTAGCTTCCCTATGCTTACATTTGACAATGTTGCCATTTCGGATATCGGCTCTCAAAATTCGGTATACGCCATACAAGCTATCGGATATAATGCGGAAGACGCTCCCTATGTCATTCCCATATATAATGAAAAAAATCCGCAAGCTATAGCCAACTTATATGTCAGGGTCAAGATTGACGACAGCGTCAAGGACTTGACGGCTTTTTATGTGGGGTATCCCAATAAGAACTATTATCATAACGACTGGGTGTCCTTTCAATGTATTGAACACGCCAATATGAAAAAGGCTAACGCTTATGCTGTTTATAGGATAACCAACGGTGTTGAAACCCTTGTGACTCAAGCAAGCGGCAACCTTCAAATGGACTCTTACGGCAATGGCAACCCGGTCTATAAAGTGAAAGTGACCGAACCTGAAGGAATCATGGCTTTGAGGTTTTATGCCATTATAGACGGTGTGGAGTCAGATGTATTTTATGATGTGGAAGTCAAGCTTTCCGACCCTATCGTATATGCCACGAATATAATAGTAGACCCCGATGAAATCACGCTTTTATTGGACCAAAGCTATGATATACAATATACCGTGATTCCCGTGGATACCTTTGATAAGTCGGTGACTTATGAGATTGTGGGGGACGGCGGGGATTATATTGAGATAGAGGACGGCGTTGTGACGCCCAAAGCCCCCACCGACGAGCCCGTAAAAATAAAGATTATCTCAAACAGCAACAACGATGTTTTCGCATATCTTGAGGTCAATGTATTGGATTTTAGGGAATCGGATATCGATATCAGTTATTCTAAGCCCTTAGAGCAGACCATAGGCAGTTTGGAGGATATAGTCTTCACCGTATCGGGACTGAACGGACATAGCTGCAAATGGTATGTGGACGGTGTTTTTGCAGGGCATAACAATACTGAATTCACATACAGCTTTGACGATGTGGAATACGCACGGGAAATTGTGGTCAGAGTCGTGATAGAGATGCTGGAAGAGAGTTGCAGCGTGACAAGGGAATTTGAGATAAAGCTAAACAGCGCCTTTGAGATAGAGGGACTATTTGACGAATATCAAGTAAATTCCGAAGTGGAATTTGATTATTCTACGGATTTGGAAGATACTGCGGTCATCTGGCGGATAGAAAGAGCGAGCGGAGAGAGTTATCAGGATAATATAACGGACAGATTCAAATTTGAGGAAGCGGGAGTCTTTAAGGTCAAAGCTACCTTAAAGCGTAACGGAGAACCCATAGAATATAAGTACTCCCACAATATTCATATTGTGGAAGAGCTTTCACATGAACTCTATAATGTCAATGTCAACGGGTACTATGACGAAGAAAGTGATACTTACGCTCCGCATATAAAATGGATGAACACAAAATCCGATGCTGTCTTTGAGGTGGAGATAAGAACAGCCCATGATTGGGCGGTCTATCGTAGCTCGGATATAGCTTATCAGGATAGATTCTTCTCCGACGGGTTCAAAGTGCCGGGAGATGAATTTAGTTTAAGCGATAGTTTTGATTTTAGAATAAAGAGCTTAATATCCAATAGATACACTCCATTCTATTACTATCAAGCCGACTCTATTTCAAGTGCCCATTACGACTATCTACAGGATTTGGACGGAATTTCTAATTTCTATATTAACAATATGCATGACTTGGCTAAGCTTTTGAATTATATACAGCTTTTTAAGCCCTCTTACTTAAGGCAAGGGGAGGCTTATTATGCGGATATATATTTTGCCATTGACTATGACAGCGATTTGAAAAGCTTTTATGAAAGAGACGGGGAGATTGAGGGGCAGTATCCAACCAGTCCCATAAAGAACAATGCATCCAAGCTTATCAAGGCATTTTTCAGAGTGTATGACGCCGCATTCTCAACCACAAACATATATATTGAAAACGAAAAGCCAGACGGAGGGGTGAGGATTAGGCTTCAGCCCCAAGATTTGCAGATTGAGGATATCTCGTTCGCTGAGCATGAATTTGAGCTTGTATACGACCAAAACAGAACCATGTCTTCTACGGGCAGATCAGAAGATGTACTGCCCATAGACTCCGTTACAAAGACTCTTTCAGTCTCCACAAGCACTCAGCTGTTAGTTGCGGCGGGCTGGGGCTTTAAGCCTGTGCCCGTTTCGGGAAGCCCTGCCCAAGAGGTCTACCAAGCGGCAAGAGCGGTCTTAAGGCAGATTATCGACGACGGCATGAATGACACCCAAAAAGCTCTTGCCATATTCGACTATCTTGCGGTATCGGTTGTGTATGACAGAGAGTTATATGACGACTATATGAGCGGCGCCAAAAGCTCCGAGGAGCTTAGGGGACATCCAAGCTTCCATTTGGAAGGTGTTTTCCTTGAAGGGGTGGCGGTCTGTGACGGCATAAGCAAGGCTTATGCTCTGTTATGTGCCATGGAAGACATTCCAGCTATAAGAGTGAGCGGAGCGGCGTATGACAATGACCTCAATCCCGTCAATCACGCTTGGAATATGGTCATGCTGAACGGCGGGTGGCGGTACATAGACGCCACATGGGGAAGAAAAAGATTAAAAGACGACAGCACGGTGTATATCACTGTAAATCATAACTATTTCAAACCTTCCTCCGCCTTTTTAAGCACTCATGCGCATGACGGCGAGATACCCTTGGCTTTAGAGGACAAAATCTATTTCTATTATAAAGAATACCAGCCTAATTTGTATTTTGAGACACAAGCGGAATTTGAAAGTTTTGCGGAGGGCTGGTCTAACCTAACCCAATCGGTCTTCTTTGAATTTGTTATAGATTTTGAAGTTAGCAATATAAGGCAGTATGTGGAGTCCAAAATTCCCGCAGGAATAAAATATGATATCGATGTTACGGATAAAGTAGTTATCGTTGGACTTATTGTTTGAGGTAGGCAAATGGTAACATATAGTGACGGCAAAAGCTTTTTGGGAAATACTCTGATAGTATCAAACGGACATCTGTATTTGGAGATAGTCAAGGATATAGGACCGAGAATTTTGTCGTTTGGATTTTTAGGTGAAGAAAACCTTTTCTTCCACGATATTGAAAACCAAATAACCAAAGATGTGTCCCATATCTATGGCAAAGGCAAGAAATGGCATATCTATGGCGGGCATAGGCTGTGGCTGTCCCCCGAAAGCGACTTGACCTATTATCCAGATAACTTGCCTGTGGACATTCAAAAAATACCTAATGGTGCTATCATAAAATCCCCCAAGCAGGATATAAATGAAGTGGAGCTATCCGTCAAGGTTGAGTTCATAGCCGACAGCCAAGTCAAGATAACGCATACCGCAAAAAACAAAGGACATAAAAAGCGCTTTTCGCTTTGGGGCTTGACGGTGTTAAAGAGCGGATATACCATGCGGCTTAAGATAGATGAAAAGAAGGAAGGACTGCTCCCCAATAGGAACATAGTCCTTTGGCCGTATACTGACATTCATGATAAAAGGCTTGAACTCACCAATTCTGAGATAGTTATAAAAAGCGACAAAAGGGTATCCCAACCTCTTAAAATTGGAACCTATAATGATAATATAAAAGCTGTATATGAAATGGGGGAATATGTATTTGAAAAGTGCTTTCTGGGTCAAGGCGAATATCCTGACTTTCAATGCAACTTTGAATGTTATACCAACGACAAGATTTTTGAGATAGAGAGCCTTTCCCCGATTAAAGAAATTGCAGAGAATGAGACTTTTGAATTTTGGGAAATATGGAAACTTAAAAAGGTGGCGAAATGAATCTGAACAAAAGAGCGGTTATTTTTGAGGGAGAAAAAAAGGTATATACGCATTTGGTTATCGCGTCACATCAAGACGATGTGGAAATAATGTGTCCGCAAGGCATTGTCAACTGTTATGACGATGAACAAAAGGGACTGGTCGCTGTAATTGTCAGCGACGGCGGAGGCAGTCCGCGAAGCGGAAGATATCAAAATTTTACTAATGAACAGATGTCCAAAGAAAGACAAAAAGAACAGATAGAGGCGGCGAAGATAGGCAGATACGCCAAGCTTGTCATGCTCAACTATCCAAGCAGGGAAATACATGACTGCAACCCCGCGGTCATGAATGATTTGGTGGAGATTTTATCACAAATAAAGCCCAAAGTGGTCTATACCCATAACCCCGCCGACAAGCACAGGACGCATATCAGCGTGCTGAAGTGCGCTTTGAGGGCATTGCGGGAGCTTGACATGGAGCTTAGGCCCAAAAAACTATACGGCTGCGAATGCTGGCGGGACCTCGACTGGTTGAGCGACAAAGACAAGGTAGTGTTTGATTTGTCGGGATATAGGGAGCTTTTGAGGGATGTCCTTGCTGTCCATAAAACACAGATTGAAGGCGGCAAGAGGTACGACCTCGGAGCCGAAGGAAGAAGGCTTGCCAACGCTGTTTTTTACCGTTCTCACAATGTGGATACCTTGGAGATGTCCTCTTTCGCCATAGATTTGACGCCCCTTATTGAAGATGACGATTTGGAATTGAAAAAATTCATTTTACAAAAAATAGAGAATTTTAAGAGGGAGATATTGGTCTAAGCCCTTTTCATTAAAATAAAGTAAAACCGATTTTGGAAAGATAAAAGGCGGGTTAAGACAGCTTTAAGCAATTTTTGTTTAAATTTACTTGAGATTAACCTTTATTTTACTTTATCTTTAAGTCTTAATTAATATATAAGGATTTTAATGTAATTATTGACATACGGAGATTTGTGAGAGTATAATTATAATATGACATAAAGGGGATAGTATGCCCTTTTTGCGATAGCGGCAGCTGGAGGTTAAAATGAAGCCCAAATTATTATTATTCAAGATATTGGTCCTTATGCTTTGTGCATTGCTTGCCATAGCTCTGATATCCTGTTCGGAAAGAGAGGAAAGGAACTATGAGGGACCCACTGGAGGCATACCCGACCATACCAGCGAGAGGGAAATCGAGGTCATGCATATCAGCGAGGCACAACAGCACATACGGACGGCTATGACCCATATGGAAAGGATAACCACTTTGGACAACGAGTGGATGAATATTGAATTCGGCATTACATATAAATTCAATAACTATTCCGTAGTTCCCTCCAGGCACATAGACTATGCTATCAATGTCAAGGCAAATATCAATTTGAAAGACAACATGAAAAGCCAGGGCTTTATCCAAGTAAAGGACGTCTTCCACGGAGAAATAGTATTGGGCTTGTACTATTTTGAAGGTGTATTATACATAGATGTTCAAGGCGAAAGATATTATATGAAAGAACTCAATCTTTCATATCTTGGACGGACTATAGGCGAACTGTTGCTTGAATATGATTTGGATCTGCCCGTCATGGCGGCAAGATTCCTTGCGGGCGACCCGTATTTTGGAAATTTTGATGGCGTGCAAGAAGTAATTGATATCTTGAAGCTGGCGATGGGATATATGCTCTTCCACAACGGTAAGTCCACGATAGAATATTCCCAAGACAGAGAGACGCAGTATATAAGCCATGCGCTACAAATCAACCAGCTGCTTGGATATTTGAAGACAAAAATCTTTATTCCCGGCGTCATAGATATGGACATAAGCTGGGAAGGGTTTGGTCTTCCCAACCTTGACCCGCTTTTGAAAGCCTTGCTTGGCTTTGACCTTGCCACATTAAAAGCCAAGGATTGGCCAGAGATGTCAGCAAATCTTTTTGCAATAAACCAACTTCAGGATATTGAGCTTGCCGACGGCACGAGCAGAAAGGAATATGTCTTTTCGGGCATGGGCTTTTCTCTTGACTGTCCGGAGATAGACAACGGCTGGGATATTGACTTGAGAATAACCCCAATGAGGCTGACGGCGTCAAATGAGAACTCTGTGCCGATTTCTTTCGTCGGGCTCAATTTGGGTGCCGCGGGAGAAGATACGATTTATGAAAAGGGCAGTATCGGCAATCTGGAACTCAACACCGCTCTTTATATCAATAATGGTGCGAACGCCGAACTCACCTTAAGGCAGGTATTAGGCGACGCTTTGGATTTGGGCGCTGTGGGCGATATTCCGTTGCAATTTAAGGAAGCAAGCGAATATAGGTTTGATGTCAATGTCAAACTGGCTTTGGATATGTTCAACAACAGAAACAGCAAAGCCGAATTTTTAATCACTTTTAATGGAGAACAATTTATTAGAGGGTATCTGATCGGAAACCCAGATATAATAGATGAGAACATGCCCGTCGACAATATACTGTACCTTGATCTGTCGGCGCTAAAAGCTAAAGAAGGGGAGAATATCTATGAAATAATCCCCAATATCAGTATCAGCGGATTTGACATAAGAGGACAGCTGTTTGAGTCCCTATTAGGGGATTTTCTGTCCTTTTTCGACCCGTTCTTTAATGATTTTGAGTCTCCAGAACAGGCGGCTCAATACGCCGACGAGGAAGAGGGGGGCTTGGCGATAGGAGACTTATTGTCGATCGTGACCAAAAACCTGATTACGGACGGCAGCAAGCTCACATTAGACTTGGACAGTGAGTCGCTCAACCAGCTTCTTGGAATGCTTTTGGGCATGGAACTCAATCTGGCAGGCGCAAGGCTGAACCTTGACCTTAACAATCTGCTAAGCTCCATCAAGCTTGATATGGATATCACCGAGGACATATCCTTTGGATTCCAGCTTGGCGGAAAGAATTATCAAGGCGAAGACAAGCCGGGAATCAAGTTCTTCACCCAGCCCGAATTTGATTTTTCGGCGATAGACACCCCCGCCAAGAGAAGCTATTTCACCGATGTAAGAAATATCAGTTATTACAATATAAAACTGACCGGAGAGGTCGATTTGGGCACAAACGCCACATATCCCGAGGGCGAGGGCATTGACTTTTCGGGAATCTTAGGCGGAATCGTCCAGAATGTGTTTTTGAATTTTGGCATACAAGACACCCTTAATTTGAAAATCAGATACGAACTCAACACCAACTTGAACATCGTCAATTTCAGCGACATTGAGCTTGCCTTGATATTCTATCTTCCCGAAGAAGACGAATATGAAGAGGAGAAGTTTTTGACATTGTATTATGTCGGGGCGGAGGATATCCTTTATATCGACCTTGAGTCCTTGCATCTTTTGAAAAGGAAAATACCTATGCTGTCGGTTGTGTCCGAACTGCCTAAACTAAAACTTGAGAATGTGGGCATAAGGAATATTTTTTCAAATATGGATGCCACAAACCGTGCGGAATATTATACTTCGGACGGAGAGCAGATAAGACTTGAGGCTGAAGATTCCATGGATATGATGTGGCTTATAGGCTCCATGATTTCGGGAATTGTTATCGGTAGAGAGAACCAAGAAGATCCCGCCGAAGCCATTCAGATTTTGGTAAATTCCCAGCTTCTTACGGTACTTCTTCAGTTTATGGGAATGGATATGACCGCTCCTGAAGTTAGCGGCAGCATCAAGCTCAAGCTCTATAAGGCAATGGGAGACTATCTGCAGATACACCTTGGCATTTTGGATTCGGGCGAAAAGGAAATAGAGGCAATATACTTTGACCTTAATTTTATAAAGAACATCAGAGTTCAGATAGGAAGAGGAACGCCTGTGCCCGGACATAGAGCCGAAGAATATATGAATATCATGCACTGGGCGGAGACTTTGGTGCTTGCGGTCTCCACAGAGGGGTACTTTACCTTGGAGGCGGACGGCGACGAGGTGTACGAAAATACCTATCTGAACAGCATTTTTGACAGGCTTTATGCAGGGGATGACATCAGCGGCTTTATGCCCCAATTGCTTAAGAGCCTTGCCATAAGATTCCATCTTGGCGGTTTTAGTTTGGATGTAGGGTATTCCATTAAGGGCAATATCAGCATAAGCAATTTCTTCCAAAGCGATTTGGCTATCGTATTTTATGATAGAAGTACCGTCGTGACCCAAGGCGGGCATCTGACGGACGCTTATGGCGAAGAGACCATGTATGAGATATTTATTGCCCTTTATTTAGTGGACAACCAAGCGTATGTGGACTTGTCCTACTTTGGTCTGCCCAGACTTGCCCTTACAGATGTGGAGGGCACTTTGCATGAGATTTATGCAAAACAATGGGACGAAAACTATAAAAACGCCATGGCGCTTAAAAAACAAATAATGGACGAGGTCTTGCAGGATATTATGCAGAATACGGACAAGACAAAGGCTTACGAATGGGATTTCCATTATAGCTTGGTCCATGACAGCGCCGAACGGTCATATCTGACCGATATGTACGATTCCTTTGAGAAGATGCTTGTTCAAAGATTAAAAGACCTTAATTTGAATCAAGACTATCAGCCCACACAAGCCGAGATGTTGGTTATCGCCGAAAGAGCCAAGGCTATGGCTTGGGATGAGCTGTGCAAAGACGACCAAAGGAAAAAGGCGATATTCTGGGACAACTATTACAGGGCAATAAACGAAGAAATTGAAAATATCGTCCAAGAAATAAATTATTTGGATTCAATAATCAACAATGAGAACACGCCGGCGGAGGAAAGAATAGCCGCAACCCAGCTCAAAAATCAAATGCAGAGCAGATATCAAGATTTGTATAATGAGCGTGAGGCTGCCGAAGTTGCATATGACTATATCCAAGGTATCTATCCTGACGATACGGTTATTTTCTATAAATCCCAAGCATGGGAAAGACACAGAACCAATATAGGAGTCTTATATAACCATGTCACCGGGCAGACCATAATCGATACGGCGACGGGAAAACCCAGAATGGATGTCAGGCGTGCCGACAACCATATTAAGTACATGTCTCGCGACGCCTATAACAAGAGGTATTCGGACGATGCCGCCACATGGAGAGATGTTTATCAGAACGCAAACTCCCAGACCAAATCACTTATGGACAACGCCTATAATACGGTTTATGACGAAGTCGTGACGCATATAGTCACTATTTTGCCCCAATCGGCTGTGGACAGCGTAAGGGAAAGGCTGAGAATACAGTTTAGGCAGATTTATCCCGACGACTCCGACGAGGAAATAGAGTCAAGGGTGGAGAATGCACTTGAAAACGCCCTGCGCGAGGAGGCGGAACATAGAATCGGCAATTATTATGAGAATGACGAAATCTTAATGATGGCTTGGTATGTATACCAAAGCGGAGGTTCCTTAAGCAATTTAGCGCCTCAAACCAACCAAGAGATAGCCAAAATCATGATGGCAGCCGAGGATAGGGTATTGAACGCCGTTGGCGACCCTGCCGCGGTAGCGCTTCAGATGTGGTTCGGGGGTCAAAGGCTTTCGATTGACATCTCATCCGAAGTGATGAACAACTTGATGGGCATACTGGGGGTTAATCTTCCCTTGTCTATTCGAGACAGTTATTTAAGGATTATGCTGGATGAAAACCCCTCAATAACTTTGGGAACGGGTGCGGATGTGCTGATGTTCTCTCTTTTTATCGGCAACTTCTCTTTGGGCGTCAACGAAGAAGACTTGCATGACATTGAAGTTCCCAATATTGAATTGTATCAAGACGGAACGACAAACGGCGTTCCCGAGGCGATATATGTAAAAGTCGAAGGAAGTCTTTTCTTCAACAATGACCCGGTTTATGAAAATGAGAATTTGATTAATTTCACTCCTTTTTTGCAGGAGCTTTTGACGGTGTCTTCTTTTGTCAAAGAGGAACTTAGAGATTTCATTGACGAATTAGAAGAAAGCGGCAATTATAATGATACTGTCAAGCTTAAGGAAGCGGCATGGAACGAATTGTACGCCATAGCGTCCACGTCGCAGACCATGGAAATGGATACCGTAATGGCTCGAGTCATTGCTGAAATTGAAAAGAATAACGAAAACCTGACCGAAGCCCAAAGAAAGGAAAGGGCGTGGGACGCTCTTTTGGCGGGCGCTTCGATGTTTGACTTGGAGAGAATGGGAGTGGATATGCTGCTCTTGTTCAAAGGCGAATCCAATGTATCTTTGGATTTCAAAGTAGAGGGATATCTTGTGTTCGCGGATTTACTCTCCAGCCATTTCAGCATAGAGCTTACATTAAATAAGGGAGACGGCTCTGAACCGCAGCTTGTCCTCTTGGCGGTATATGACGGCATGGACGTCTATCTTCATACCGACCTTTTCGATATCGGCAAAGTCAAGATAGAAAATGTGGAGAACATAGTCACATATTGGCGGGAGGTATTTTCAGATCTGTTCGGCGCTGACGAAGAAGAACCTTTTTCCTCACCACAAAACGCATCCTCTTCAGCGCTTTACGCTGTGGACGATATAATAACCTATATCGACTTTATGTTCTATGACGGCGGCATAGCCGTGGCTCTTGCCAAAGCCGCTCTTACCAATGTCATAGGATTTTTGGGGATAGACATAACACCGTATTTTGAGGATATAGATTTTGGCGCCAATGTCAATCTCAACCTCACTCCCGTGGAGATTGTTCTGGAGGCATATCTGAATATCCTTGAACAAAGAGATAATTATGGAAACTTAGTCTATGAAAGAGGGGACAAAGAAGACTATGATGTGCATGCGGGCTTAAGGCTGGGCGGCATAGATATAGGGTTTGTCAATAAGATACAGACTCCCGACCCTGAGGAATACGCTAGCATAGACCAGTTTGAAAGAATTTCGGTAAGCTTTGGCGGCAAGCTTGACTTGCTTTTAGAAGCTCCCTCCGAAGGATATGAATTTGACTATCTTGTCAATATGTTCACCAATTTCTGGCTTAACAGAAATCCCAACATAGGTCTATTGTTTAATATCATAGACAATATGTACGCTTTGGATATTTATTTTGATTTGACGGCGAATATCAATCTTTTGACTGTCGCTGATTTTACAAATATCGAATTGTACTTCAACCTCACTTCTGCAGAAGCCATGGAAGAATACAACAGCGAAATAAACACGCTGAACCGTACCAGAATGGCAAGCTTTACGGCTTCCGATATCCCTCTCCAAGAGGCATGGAACGCGTACTATGACTATGTAGTAAGGAATAACCTATTGAGCGAAAAGCAAAGGCTTGACGAAATATACAACAGGGTGCTGACAGAAAATAATTATGCTCCCGGAGACCTCAATCTCTTAAGAGAGGCATGGCAGACGGCTTATGGCGAAGTGGGAGACTATATCTTAGGCGATATACTGTCCTTATATCTCGTCATTGACGGAGAAGGAAAGGCGGACGCCTATCTTGATTTGCAGATTTTGGGAATAGAGCCTCTTGTTATAAGAGATGCTATCAACCTTATTTCGGGATTTACGGGAGGAGCGCAAAATATTGGCGGAGGCAAAGAACAGGCTCAACCAGCTCCGCTTAACGCAGCTTGGTACGCTTCCGCGCTCTATGCGTCTCAAGTGCTCATAAACATATCCACCGATGAGACCATAGCTTCTTCACCGATACTGGTCGAACTGACAGCGGGAGCTATTTATGGCATAATCGGTGCTTTGGGCTTTGACCTTGAGGCTTTTCTTGCGGAAGGCGGATATCATCCCAATATTGAACTTGGACTCTTTGGAGATAACCATCTTCTGAATATAGAACTTATTTTGGAAAAAATACTCGGCTTTAATTTCCGTATAGATGTTCCTTCCATTGATATAACCAATCCCCGTCCCAGAGTAATAGACGAATCCAAATATTTTGATATAGACGAAGACTGGACTACCATCAAGCTTGCAATTGAAGGCGGAATAGACTTTTATGCGGACAGCACTTCCGAAGAAACCGATATATCCATGGGCGACCTATTGGAAGACCTATTACAAAACAATAATTTAGGATTTGATATAATTATCAGAACGCTTGAAGATATCGATGAAAATATTACTTTCAGACTTCAGGCTGTTGTCAATATCCGAAAGATTCTATTGGGTGATATCTCCGGGCTTGAAGTGATGCTCGAAGCGGTAAACAGTCAGGGGGATGTGCTTCTTGGTTTGTATGTGATTAGGGAATACAACCAGCTGGGAGAGACGGTCACAAACGCTTATGTCGACGCCTCCAGCTTGAATGTAGGCAAACTAAAGGTAGAAAATGTCATAAATGAAGTGAGCGATTTGTTCTCCAGCGGAGCAGTGCTGAGTCAGGCGAACAATGTCAGCATAGACGAATTTTCCGCCATAGCCGCCATAAAAACCCAAGCTTGGTACGGCGAACCCATGAACGCCGCCGGAGAGCCCCAAACCAAGGAATATGTAAGGGCTGTCTTAGGTGAAAGCCAAGGCTTTGTTATGACCATAACGGCGGGCGTTGTCACTCTGTTTTTGGAAAGCTTGTTCAATGATGAGACCAGTATTATGTCCCGCGCATGGGAAGCTATGATTAGAGACGATCTGGAAACCGAAAGGGCTGAGGAGCTTTCAGCCGCCATGTTTGAGCTTGCAAGAATGGATAGGTATCTGGAAGAGGCAAGAGAGCTTAATGAGGACAATGATGTGCTTCGGGCTTACGAGGAATTTTGGCGTCAAAGCTCCCCCGCACAACAAGCAGAACTCAATCAAAGAGTCGCCCAAGCAATAAGTCAAGACCCGACACTCACCGAAACGCAGGCTAAGGTTATTGTATGGAATAATATATATAAAAAGTTATTAAATGATATAAACAGACTGACTTCAGATGTAACAAAGGGAGATGTTGAGAGTAGAAGCTCTGACGAGATAAGCCTCATCTTAAATATGGATATAAAATCCGTCGCATGGAACCAATGGGCGGAGGACGCTGTTTTTGCACGAGACCAAATGCAAAGGATAATAAGCGACATTAACGAGCTTTATCCGGCGGATTCCAACATATTGAATAGATCAAGGGCGTGGGCGGAATACCGCAATAGGTATATCAACCATCCCGAAATGCTTGAGACCTTGGATAATCTGTTTAGCAGCATCAAAACCAATAATCCGAACTTTAACGATACCGAAGTAAGGGCGGAAGCTTGGAGTCAGCTATATTCCCAAAGACTGTCAGATATAAGCGAACTAAATAATATTTATAGCGAAATGAGAGCCAAAAAAGACGGCTTTGGGCTGGCGGAAAGTGAAATTTGGGATGTGTATTATGATATTTGGGCGTGGGAGACGCTTTATCAAAGGGCGAATAACGACAAGAGAAAGAAAATGCTTGCCTTTATTGACGACATTATGCCCAATTATACTTCCGACCAAAGAGCCGCAAGAAGCTGGAAATTCTATTCTCAAGACATCGATACGGCTTTGGAAAACGGCTTTATGGAAGACGGGCTTCGTGTGGGATACATCTTTAGACCCGACGAATCAGGAAACTGGCAAAAAATAAAAGTCACCATAAACGAACAGATAAGACTTGCCCAAATTTATGTCGATTCTTATACAGAGCTCCACAATATCATAATGGCAACTGTCAACGAACATGTGTTTGTGGAAGCTGCTCTTCTCAACAATGACCAGCTCTTTAGGGCTACTTTGGAAGTTGCCAATTTTGGGCTTGAACTCGCCCTTGACAAGATAGAGCCCGGGTTCAGAGACCTTAAGCTGGATCTGCCCGAAAGTTTCAACCCGGACGAATATGCAACAATTGACCATAATATATCAAGAATTTATGTCAATCTCGCAATAGATTTCGGCTGGGAGATGAGCGAAGAGGCGGAGTATAATTTTGAAGCCCTGATAAGCTCGCTCTTAGGCGACAACGAAGCTTATAGGGGATTGGGGCTCAATCTCATTCCCATACTTAAAATCCTTGAAGAGATAGGCACTTTCTTTAGGTTGGAGATTGAGGGCAACATTAATATAACCAATATCATAAATTCCGACCTGCACTTGGGACTGTATTCGCTTGAAAAATATACAGACTATGACGGCAATGAGGTTGTGGAGAAAAATCCCGATTCTATATTCAGCATTTATTACATAAACGGCGACATGTTCTTAGACGCCGAATCCTTTAATATCCAAAGGGCACATCTTGTCAACGCCATGGAATACTTTGAGAACCTGTTCAGTGGAATGGGCTCCACAGTAAACAATTCCTCTCCCGCAAATGAACAGCTTGCGGCGGGAGTATTAAACGGCTACATGAACTATGCCCTCAACGCCGCAGGTGACAGAGAACCCATTGATATCCAAATAGACAAAAACGGCATAGCCGCCTATATTGGAAGCGGAGCGGTGTTCGCGCTGCTCAACCTTTTGGGTCTTGATCTGAGATATGGATTAGAGTCCGCGGGAGATATTAGCATAGATATAGGCTTGTTTAAGGACGGATTCTTAAATGTGGAGATAGCTTTCGGCGAAGTCGACCAAAATCTGATGCCCACCGGCGAAGAGATAAGGATTCATTTGAAGATTAGAGACGACTTCATAATTGATTTTGACGGAGAAAGCCGTAGGTTTACGCCTCCCGAAGAAGAATATGTGGAAATTAGAAATACCGTGCCTATACTCGGCGTCAGTACAAAGATTATCATTGACCTTGAGGCTGGACGGTTCTATGACGATAGAAACCTATTGAGAGAGCCTTTGGCAAGTATTTTGCAAAACGCTGGACTGGGTGAAGTCATCACGGCTATTATGCTTACTGTGACCAACGACCAAAATCTGGTGTTTGAGCTGGATATTAAAGCCAACATCAATATCCTAAGCTTTGAGCATATTGAATTACAGGTCACAATAAGCAACTGGAAGACAGGCAAGAGATTTGCCAGAATAAATGTAAACGAAGGCAATTTGTTTATTGATATAAGAGACATTGAGGGAGACAGAATCTATATCGCCGACGCCTTTGATATGCTGTTCGGTGAAGTGGATGAAGACCCCCTGAACTTAAGCCCCCAAAATTCCGCCAACAACTTGTTCTTGGCAAGCGGTCCCGGCAACAATCTCACTTTGAACGCCTTTATTAGAAGAAACGGGCTTTATGTGCTGGCGAAAAGAGCCGCTTTTGATGCTCTTTTGGCATCGTTTAATTTCAATAACTTTGAGATATTTGAAGAGCTTCACGCGAAAATTTATGCCATACCCGAAAACAACAGCATGACTGTGGGCGTGGAAATTGCTATGGGCGACGGATACTTCAATGAAACCGAAATGGATAAGACCCTTGCTTTGGGACTTTCCTTGAACGGCGTAAGGATTAACTTCGAAAAATGGCCCACAGATACCCTTATCGTGCCCCAAAGGGTAAATTATATGCTCTTGGATAATATAAACAGCGTGTCTTTGGGTGCGCATTTCCGCTTGACTTTGGAAGACGAAAAGGGCGTATATAACTTTACCAGCTTGCTGGACCAATTGCTTGGTGACACGAATCCCTTTGCAAGGACTCTTGCTCCCATACTTGCACTTGAAGAAGACATGGGAGACACTCTATATATCGATATCAAGGTCACTGTGGGACTTCTTGATATCTTAGGTGACCTGCAGGTTCAGCTGGATATCTATACCGCCAACAGAAGCTTTGAGATGCTTTTGACTTATATCAAGGGCGACCTTTATGTGGATGCGTCTAATATAGGATTGGAAAAAGTCGTCATAACCGATATTCCCGATATTATCGCCTTATTCACAGACGGCGCTGAAGCGCCCGAGGGTTCGCTTTCCAATATCGCATATAAGAATTATTTATATTATGATTCCTTATTTAATTCCACAGTAGACCCCGTCGAGCTTTCTCTTCAAGAACAAATGGAAAGGGTGACCGCTCTGGTCAAAATTGTTCTGGATGAGGAAAAAGGTCTTACCATAACGCTTGTTTCAGGAATGATAAAGGCGCTTACCCGTATGCTGGGCATTGATTTGGAAGACTATATCGGCGGCATTATTGAACCCAATGTGGAAGCCGGCGTGGACAACAATGTAAGACTTGGGGTGAAAATCAATCTTGAATCCGCAGAATTTGACAACTCTGATTTGATTTATCTCAATCTTTTGCTTGAAGACCTTGAAGGCGACAAGCTGAAAGTTTGGCAAGAGTGGCAAAAAGACATGTCCGTCGCGGATAGGATTAGGCTTAGGGAATACCAAAAAGCCGAGGCTTGGCGGATTATTTATGCGGATGCCGAAGGTGAGGAATTAATCCAGATGGACGAAGTTCTCAACCGTATTGTGGAAAGGTATCCCAACTATACCCATGCCAAAAAGCTTGCGGCGGCATGGGATAGGCTAATCTTTGAAAGACAGACCGCCAACGCCATATTTATGGAAGCTCTTATGGGAGACGACGAAGTCACCGCAAGGATGCTTGCTTGGGATAGGTTGAGGGAAATTGTGGATTCTGATTTACAGGCTATTATGCAGGGCATTTTTGACGAACTAAGTCAAGAGGCAAGATATAGCGAAGCTTGGGATCTGCTCTATAACAAAGCATCGCTTAGTCAAGTGCAAAAGACCGTCATGTATGAGATACTGCTGCTTGTAGAGGGAGAGAATGAAACTTGGAATGACGACAGAATAAAGGCGGAAGCGTGGGAGAGATATTTGGATACCCTTGACGACGAGCATCCAGTTTGGAACTTGATAAACACTATTTTGACCTATGAATTGAAAGGAAATCTGTTCACTGAAAAAGACAAGAAAGCCATGGGCTGGCTAAGGCTCATGGACCAATATAAGGCGGAGTTTGAGCCTTATCTTGTGTCCGTGGAAACAGAATTGGCTGAGGACGAGGTTATCCTAAAAGCATACGCTTGGGAAGCGCTTAAGGATTATGAGAACGCAAGGATTGGTTTATTGCAAGAGCTGTTGAACAATCCCATTAACGGACTTTATAAAGAGCTTTCGGATATAGAAAGCCTCATTGAGAGTGCGCATCCAAGCGAGCTTGAGGCATTGCTCTCTGAAAGACTAAGAATACTTTCTGAAATAAACGACCTTGAAATCGCCATACAGAATATTCAAATATCCTTGACAGAAATGCAGGATATAGAATTTGAACAGATTGGAGACGACGACACCAGAAAAGCCAAGGCTTGGGATTTATGGTTCTTGTATTCCTTAAATCTGGATAGAGTCAAGCTTATGAACGCTCTTCTCAAAGGCGAGGCTTGGGACTATATGTATTCTCTATATGTCGACCTTGGTTATACGGACGAAAAGGAAGAAATGGAGACCACACTCAACAATCTTCATGAAGATGACTTCTCCTTTGAGTTCTTTAGAAAAGCCCAAGCTTGGGACAATCTGGCTCAAAGCCGATTCTCTGAGTCGGTGGGCTGGATGTCTGACATTCTTACAGACGACGATACCATTATTGCGGCTTTTGATACGCTTTATGGAGAGGCGGTCGAGAGAAGCAAGAACATGGCGAATATCGCTTTGGGAATTGACTTTTTCGGCGAAGAGATAGATGTTAAGTTTGAGAATGAGACCAAGTATATAAACCCGCAAACGGGAGAGCTGGTGTCCACCATACCGGAATTGCTGAATAAAGGCGAACAACAAGAATATAAGAGATATGATGAGTTAAAATTGTATTTGGAACTCAACGCAAGTTTGGAGAATTCGCTTGAAGAGGGAAGGCTTGCTATAAACGATATCTTGGCTTTGTTCCCCGCCATAGGCGGCATAGAAAGCGCGGTGAGGTTCACAGAAGGTCATTCGCTTTTGGTTGAGCTTTCGGGAACGATAGGCATTGATTTTGCCAAGCTTTTGAGCGACGATTTAGCGGATATCGACGACGCCTTAAGGGGCGAAATCAATCTAACTTATTATATCCTTGACTATGAGAATGAGGGCTCCCCCGAGGAATTCGAACAGGTTATTCTCAATGTATGGATAATAGGTACGGATATCTATATCCAAGCCGAAGTGTTTGACAGCCACCTTAACCTGCACATCCCTGATATGCAGCTTACGAGGATGCTCTTAAATCTTGCGGGCTTAAGCGAAGAAGAAGGCGATATCAACCCCTTCAACAGCGCCGTATACAACGCATTGCCCGAATATAAAGAGTATAAAGAGCAACAGGGCGAAAGAATAGAAAACCCGTTTGAGGCGCTTTATAACGCTTCCAATGAAGGCTTTGCGGGCAATATCCTTGAAGCTTTTGTTAGAATAAATTCTCAGGAAGCTGGAATTATATTGAGCGTGGCGTTTATGTCCGAAGTGTTTATGCTTTTGATGAATCCCGATGTGACAAGCGACGAATTCCAGCAGATAATCGATAAGATATTCACCGAAGGAAAGCTTGGCGTCACATATGGCGATGACTTCAGCGTGGGACTTATTTTGGAAAAGGTTAGAGAAGACGAGGATGAGACTGTGGGCTATAAGCTTGACTTCTCTATGTTGCATAATACTTATATCAGCTTAGACGACCAAGTCTATGACGAGTTCTATAACCGCTATTCTGACGAATACTATACCGATATCTTTGACGAATGTTATACGATAGCCGAGGTTGTGCAAAGGTTCACGGTAGGGGCGTCGCTTACGCTTGAGGCGGATTTCGTAAAGCATATTCTGGACTGGAGCACGCTATTCAGCGTTCAAGAGCTCCCCACTATATTCCAAATAAGAATTTTAGAGGCAGTTCACGGACTGATTACGATTAATGTCAGCATGAACATAGACCTTGCGGGCGGAATAGGCGCTTTAGACTTGATTGTAGAAATGGTCAATGAGGACAATGAAAAGATACTGTCCTTCTATCTTGTCACCGGATATATAACCATGGGTGAAATAAATCCAAGCGTATATATCGAATCTTCCCTCCTTGGAATACCTAAGTTGAAGTTAGACATCCCCAGTGCGTCCAACTTCTTAAATATAAGTCAAGACCTTATAAGAAACCTCTTGATCAGAACGGACGAGGTCTCCCAACAAATGGGAATGCCCCGTGCCATTCAAAACAGCGACGACCCCAATTATGACGACGAGGACGGACTGCAATTTATGGGAATCAATCTGGGTGGTCTTTTTGAAAGCTTGTCCATAGGCAAGGGCACATTGGCTATTGTCTTGATGCCGTCGGCTATTGCAAGCATAATATCCGACTTGTTTAATCTGCCCTTTGACGAAGTGGGCGACATAACTTTGGAACTCAACAATTTGACCAACACCCTACAGTTGACTATTCCGATAGACGCGGGCGTCAGAGACGAAGAAGGAAATACCGTCGTGCCCTCTAAACTCAATCTGGGCATAGGCATAAGCAATGTCAAGGCAAGACTGGGTCCCAACGACAGTTTCTTTGAGGATATTGACTTTTCGGATTTTGAATCCATAAACAACTTTGCATGGGCGGCAAGCATCAATAGCGCGCTTACCGTAAACGATGACCTTTGCGCATTGTTTGACCTTTCGGATATCACAAAGCCTCTATTGGGCATGCAATTGCAGCTGCAGTCCGCAGAAGAATTGGATATCCAAATAGACTTCAACCTTTCCGCATATGTGCCTTTCAATAACCTAAACGACTTAAGGCTGCAGCTTGAAATCAGCCAAAACAACAAGAGAAGAATTATGGTGGCTTATGCGGGCTCTAACACTGAAGGAAATATCTATATAGACCTTAACGGCATAGGTCTTCCCGCCATGACCACCAACGCCATAAACTTCGGCAAGCTTGTGGAAGACTTATTGACCAAGATGCTGTCAAGAGAAGAAGATGAGCCGCAAAACTCCGCTTATGGCTCTTATTCCGCTCCTCAAAATTCAGCTGACTTAGTGTCGGCGGACGGCTTGTCGCAGGCGGAGATAATAGAACGAATGTATCCCGACATTAAGGATATACCTTTTGGCTCCAATATGCTTCTTTTCATCGGGCATTCGCACGAAGTCAGCCTTGCGATTACGGGTGCTTTGCTCACCGCTCTGCTGGGCAACCTCGACAATGTGACAGACGGCGGCGTTCCCGATTTGATTTTGGATATACCCGTTTTTGACTCCTTAAAAATAGGCTATTCCAAAGACGATGACCTTGCGGGCATTATGCTTGTATTGGATGAATATAAGTCATTTAGAATAAATTATAGCTTTAAGGAAAGCCGCTCGCTAATGAGACCCATTTCGGAAATCGTAAATGAAATGGACATAATAGACCCCAAAGAGGACGCCAAAGACAGAAAGTTTGACAGTATAAATATAATAAAGTCCCTTGCCTTTAATTTGGAAGCGGAACTTAGGGTAAGGACGAGAAAGGAAAGAGAAGGCTATGAAAAATCCGACACCATAAAAGCAATGGAAGCTCTGATTGAGGGGCTTGTTGGAATGGAAGCGGGAAGCGTGGACTTCGACCTTCAAGAGACGGTGATGACCTTTGGAATCACTATCGGCGCAGCGGTGAATTTCGCAGATGTCTCAAAATCCAAAGTGGTATTCGCCATTCGATATAACGACAATCCCCTTTTGTCGATCTACTTTATCGGCGAACAAAACAAGATATACGCCGATATGTCTCCGCTTGGGCTGTTCCGCGTCTCCTTAACGGGAATGGATGTCATGAGCCTTATTGCCGATATATTCACCGAGCCTATCTTTGTGGAAGGCGTGGGCATAGATGTGGAGAATCTTTTGCAAGGGCTTTTGTCGGGAGATTTGGACTTGGGCGGCGAAGAAGAAGAGTTTGACGAGACCGAAGAACCCGAAGAGCCCGAAGACCCAGAAGACCCAGAAGAGCCCGAAGAGCCCGAAGAGCCCCAAGAGCCTGTAGACCCCATAGGTACGACCCAAGAAGTGCCTACCTTGATGCTCTTATTGACCAATGACGAAATAATTCTTAGCCCCAATACTGCGGTTTTGAATTCTTTCCTTGGAGGGGCGGGTATTATGCTTCCCAACTTTGCGGACATCAGACTGTCAATAAATACATTTGAAGGCATAAACAACTTTAACTTCAACCTGAAGATAGACAGTCTTGGAAACGGCGTGGCACTTAATGTGCCTCCGGGAGGTTTGAGCATATCTTTTGACGACAGCATAGTTAAGACCCCCCATATCAACATACTTAAAAAGTACGGCGGACTTGCGGGTCTGACCCTAAACAAACTAAACGGCTTTGGCGCAGATACTCTTGCCCTTGTGGACAGCCTGCTGGACGGCTTGAAGATTTATAATCTGGATGTGTTCTTAGATAAGAGAACGGACTATTGGGAGAGGAAAGAGTTCTTCATAGAGTATCCTCCCGCTGACACCGATACAGGACCGGTATATTATCCAGACGACGACAGCGGCTTTAACGGACAGCTGACCCAAAGACAGAAAACTATTTATAACGCTTTGAAAGCAGCGGCTCAAATAGGCGAATGGCTGGGCGGAATAGACAGCATTTGGGACGCCATAGGAGACGCTATAGGTACGATTGGTGAACTTAATCCCGACGAGCCTACCAATGTTCCCAAATTCTTTAGGAACAGATATAAGAGGGGCAAGCTGAGACTGTCCAAAACTCCCTCTAATGCCATATCTGTGGATATCCAAACGCTTACTTGGAATACGGGCAATACCCAAGTGTTTATTGAAAAACACAGAGTGCTTTTGGTGCTTGGTTCACAGTTCAATATAAGAATTCCCATCATTAACCTTTCCTTACCGCTGGCAAGCTGGGGTAACAACCTAATAGGCGGAATGATGGGTAATGCCGAATTTGAAAACAAGGGCATACCCTTGCCTGTCGCACTGTATCCCAGAACGCTTTTTGCTGGGGATGAAGAGGAAGAAGTCAGCACCGGAAGACTTTATGGTCAGGTTGTGGACCATAACGGCAACCCAGTTGAGGGCGCAAGAGCTTATGTTAGGTTTGAAAGAGATGACGAAGTAAAGGAATATTATGCTACTACCAATGAATTAGGTTTCTATCATTTCCTTGATATAATCTGTCCCGATCCCCTTGACTTTGAGGACGAAGCCGACAAGGCGATAATTGAGCAGCTTCAGGGTATAGACGATCCGGGAGAAGACGGTGTTTATGTGCTTGGAACGAATAGATATGTTAGAAAAGGCGATCTATACTATGACTTAAAGAATGGGTATGATATCAGAATCGATCACCCCGGAGATTCTGCATATAGCACAGTCTTCTTAAGAGAAGTTATCATAGGACCCAAGGAAATAAGCGGCGCCATTCGAAAAGACGCCATAATATCAACGGTGCACTTAGGTGATGTAACCGTTTCGGGCATAGTAAGGAACGATAGAGGTGAAGCCATACCTTTCGCCGTAGTCAATTACAACAACGGCGGAGATATCGAAGCGGACGGCGAAGGCAGATATACGCTTGAATTCTCGGTGTATTACACTGGAAGGGATGACGACCATTGGATAAGAGCTTATGCCACGGGCTATGAGTACGGCGAAATAAACCTCACTACCGAAAAAGACCTCTATAATTTGCTGTACGAAAACCAAGGAGAAGTAGAACTTAATAATATTGATTTAAGTCTTGTGGATGACGGAAAGCCTGTTTATCTGACTATTATCGGAAGATTGGTGGATTCAAGCGGAAATCCGATTGTCGAATCCACAACCGAATACGGTATGAACAACATAGAGATATGGATAGAATATGAAGGGCATACCTTGGGCACAGAAGACTTTGTGGATATAGAGCCGTATAATTTTGGAAAAGGCAAAATCAATGTGGACGGTAACGGAACATTTAGGCTGGAAAGCTATAAAGACTCCGAGGAGCCCATATATCTTCCCACCGACGGAACATATATTGTCAAATTCCGTTCGCCTGTCTATAAGAATCAAAACGCACCTTCGTTTAGTGTGTCGACCGAAATAGTCAAAGATAGAAATTATACTCATAATATGGGACTTATTCAATTGGAAGACAGAGCGGCACATTGGACGGATAACGAACCCATAGTCAAGACGCTGCAATCAGGAGAGCAAGTCTTGCCCGCCATGCTGCAAAGAATTAGGATAAGGCTTGGTGCGGACATCAAAGACAGCGAGCCCCACAATAACGGCTTAAATCCCGATGAAGGCTGGGACGAAGACGGCAATCCAAGAAACAGTTTTAAGGACAACAACAATAACATAAAATATCAAAACGGCATTGCGGATATTCACAACGATTTCACCTATATAGAAGTGTGGCTAGATTCGGGATTCCTTAACGATATGCTCTTATCAGTTCAGAGCATGCTTTTGAATATGCTTGGAATAAGCAATATTCAAAAATTTAAGAAAGTTCTGCCTATAGACATAGCGATTGGCGACAGAAACGATATTCCGGGCGATTCGGACAATAATAAATACATGGGTCGTTATAATGAAAGCGATATGAGAATATACGACCCCATGTATATGACAAAGGGCTCTTATTTCCAAGCCGTAAACAGCGCTCTTGCCAAACTGCCTGCGGGACTTATACATTTTGCTCTTGCGTCCATATTGGACAATATGCTGAGAGACATGTATTTCTCGCTTGGCGGAGAGGACTACGCAATAATTGACCTCATAGCCATGGCATTGGTTGAGCCCAATTTGGTAACTGGCTCTACTCTTGGGTCCGTAGCCAACATTGTGTCATATATTCCGTATGTCGGTCAAATTCTGGCGGCTGTGCTTAGAGTAATGGCGACCATTTTGAATACGGTATTAAATCAGTTGAGAAAAATTATCGGCGACGCTGGCAACCTTATTTCCCACCTATTGCCGATAAACCTTGCCTATAATATGTTCGATACCATGGATATGAACAACTCTCCGCTTAATGACTACTATAAGACCGAGGTGCTGAACGAGGGGAACAGAAGCATTGGAGGCGTCCAGGTGCGACGAGATGTCAAGTATTATGATTCGTCGGCATATGCCAAAGTCCTTATGGACGCGACTTCCACATCTATGCTGAATAGAATAACCCTGTTCTTGAACGGCGCTTCATATAAGTACGAGGGCGAGGACACCAAACTTCCCAGCGAGAATAACTATGCTGAAGACAACGACAGCCAAGGCGACTGGACGACCCAGTACTGGCAATATACGGGAAGAGTGGCGGACTTTAATAAAGGTCAAAGGCTGAACGACAGCAATGTCAATTATGACATTAGAAGCCGAGTAATAAAAGAAACCCAAACCATTAAGGCCGGAGAATATCTGAGCATACAAGAGGCGATAAACTTAGGTTCGGATAAGCCGAACGCCGACGAGTCAGGCGCTCAGACCATGCAGAAATTAATGGACAGATGGACAAAGGCGAACAATGTCAACTCATATCTTATAATAGAAGACTATGCTTTGGACGAAGACGGCGAAGAATATGTCTATAATAGAATTTATATCTATGACGACGCTTCAAACCCCAAACAGGATTTCTATCAAGAGCTTGACATAAAGAATACGGGAATTACATTCAGAGTTTTGGGAGATCAATTCGGTGAAGAATTCAATAAGGTAAAACACATCGAAAAAGACAATACCTTTGAATATACCTTAATGCTGCCGCCCTCCCGCATAACTTTCCACGATCCCTATGATCTTACCGACTTTACTATGTATGGCGGTTCATGGGCAACCAGCGGCGGTTCCATGCATGGCGCAAGGAGGAACACAGATCCCAACTTTACCATATTTGACGCCCTGCCCGACAGGACTTGGACCAACTTTGTGGACGGTAATTCCAGAGGCTCACAGGGTATTGGCTTGTTCTGGGATTTGGGAGCGGTGGATATAGACCCCGCCGGCGTTGATTTTGAAGATGGGGTTATTCTTCCCGGATATGCGCTTAATCTGACTTATAGCGAAATCCAAGTAGAGGTGGAAAGGTTTGTGCTTGATGCGGATGACCCAAGAATAGAATACCTTGATATTCCGCCTATTGATCCCTATGATTTTGACGAAGAGGAATATATCGAGTCGTTGCCTAAGATGTTCATATACCATTATTACAATGCGTCGTCAAGTATCATAAAAGAAAAGACATATATATTTAATAAATTGGATTGGCATTTGGACAGAAAGACCGTTGAGGGCATAAGGACCTATCCTTCCTTGTTCTATGATACCGAGGAAGAGCCTTATATCTGGCTGACTTATACTTTCGATAACTCTCCCGTCAAGCCCGCAAGAATAAAGATGCCCTTGAAGGTAGTGGACAGAACGGCTAAGAGCGTATACGCCAACGAATTCACACAAGGCGATGTAGTTGTCAACGAGGGATTGTCTTTATCCATGGGAGGCATTAGGCAAACAGACGCCGACAATCCCGACCATGAGGGCTATCATGGAATAGTCACATTCAGCCCGTTTGACTGCGACGACCCGTATAGGGTTATGTCAAATATCTCCAGGCTCAATGTAATGACCCAAGAGGGCTTGATAGAGGATTGGAGAATATTAAAAGACAGCTTTTCAGAAATAGAAATGGACGACGGACTGTTGAGCAACTATGAGCCCTTGGATTTAAGCCAGAGAAAATATGTGGTATCTTACAAAATTGTGGACAATGTGGGACTTGTGCAGACAATTAAGATTCTTGTGGAAATAAGAAGCAAGGAAATCGTGTCCAGCGACCTTCCCTCTGCCGTTCAAGCCATACCATATAAGGCGTATTCAGGCGCTAATAAGTTAAGCACTTTGAATAGGCTTAATCTGCCCGAAACCTTTACGCTGAATTATGGAGACGGCACCAGCGGAAAGATGTCGATTTATAAGCCTGTTGAAGTAGACGGGGAATTGGTTTATCTCCCCGGACAGAACGAGATACTTGAATATCCCGTAGTGTTTGAAGCGGACGGAGAGGTTCAGGCTTATTATGTCGTAAAAGGCGATACGCTTACATGGTTGATACCCGCAATGAGCTATACTGGCGGACAATATACCGCAAAGGCGCTTGTGGGCGGAGATCTGGCGAAGTATGAAATGGATATTAAATTGACCCAAGCACGCCTTGACTATATGAGATCAAATTATAGTCTGACAGGTGTCAAGAGTGCGGTTTGGGATGATCTATATCGGGTGAGTTCCAGATCGGTAAGATATGAAATGGACGAACTTGTCGAAGAGCTTAGAGACCAATACGGCTATTCCGTAACACAAGGCAAAGCCGCGGCATGGGACGAATGGTATCAAAGAAAAGACGATAGATACCGCATGGATATGGATATTATGCTTTTGCGGGAGAGGTTGTCCTACTCCAACATAAGCCTTAACAACGCCAAACAGGTGGCTTGGGACAGAGAATACGCCATGAGCTATCAGAATGAGTTAGACGCCATGTATCAAAGGGTTAAGCAAAACAACCCCGGCGCCACCGACACGGCAATAAAAGAAGTGGCTTGGGATATTCAGCTTAGAGAGACCGCCAACACTCTGCAAAAAGAAATTATGAACCAGATTCTAAGAGAGGTTACCGCGTCAGAACCTGAAAATATCTTCCCCAAAGCCAAGGCATGGGATAACTTCTATAATGCCTCTACCAGAAAGAAAGCCGAATACGACAGGATAATAGCACGGGTCAGGCTTGACAATCCCGGATACAACCAAAACGCTATCAAGAGAAAGGCTTGGGAAAAGCTGTATGAGGACTATACCTCCGACCATGAGACGCTGGAGGTTAGGATAAACGCACTTGAAAGAATAGCTACGGCAATCGCCGATTCCTTGACTTTCAACCCCAGCCAAGAGATCAGACTTCTTGATCGATACAGCGTCAATTTTTCGGGCATAATAGAGTCCAATGTCCAAGTGGAATGGCTGGATATAGAGCCTGAAGATTTGATAAACAACTTCCATGGAAAGATTCTATATAGCGATGTGGCGGTTGTGGATGAATTGTTCGGCAATCAGATTTTAAGAAATGTCAGAATAACCATACAGAAATTGGATATCAACGGCATACAGATAACCAACAACCTTGTGCTTATCGACCCGTATGACCAAAGCACGATTGACGACTATCTGTACCAGTATCATGACTTTGACCCCGAATTCTCGGCATATAAGATGTCTTTGGTATTGACCGGAGGCATACTGTCAAGCAGAAGCTATTGGGAGCTTGAATTAGACAATCAAGGCGTGCCCAAGTGGAGATTCGCATCCTCGGGCGGAATAAACTATGACGGCAGTGGCGAAAACAAGATTATTATCACTGTGAGGAACGCCGGATATCAAGAAAATCCGATATGGCGCCAAGATGTCATTATCGACATACCCGAGGGTCATATAGCAGACCGCACAGTGACCTCATTCCCCGCTCAGTTTGGCACCGCAGAAGAGGTTAAGCTAAAGAGCCAGCTTTCTCCTGAAGACAATCAAATTTGGACATTAGAAAACGGAGTCCTCACTATATTTGATGCCTTTAAGATGGTTGAGATAAAGGAGCTTTATGTTAGATTCCAAGACCAAACAAGACTTTTGGATGCGTATATAGACTTTGGAGAATTCCAAGAAGAGTTCTACTCTCATGAAGAGTTTATCTTAACTAACGGCATAGTGGTGGGCAAAGGCTCTAATTTGCAGAAGTTCGATATCAAAGTAATAAATTCCACTCCCAGAAAAGTTTATCTAAAGGAAGAGGGAGGCAAGCTTAAGAAAGATATCAGGTTCTTTATGGATAAGACTGCGGGCGGAGAGCTTGTGGACGAAGTTAATTTTGAGAGTGTGGTATTCAACACCTATGACCACATCCAGCTGCCCAAGTATGCTCTTGTCAAGTTTATTAACAACGGCGCCAGCGAGATATTGCCGCTTGACACCGTATGGACGAATGTGGACGAATATGACAATCTTAGCGAAAGCACAGTAGCTACCGCAAAGATAGGAAATGAAATATTCGGATATATCTATCATACAGTGGAACTCAATCTTTCTCCCGAAGAGATCGATATCTCCGCTATTCCCAGAGTCAATCTTCCCGACGAGATATCCATAATGCCTTATGTGGATCTCCAATCACAGCTTCAGCCTTATCTGACTCAAATAGTCAATACCTATAATCCTTTGACTGGATTGGGCGTAAAATCCAACTATCTCATGAATGTCATAGTGGACGACATTTCCTTCCCCGGCTATAAGGAGAACGGCTATCGCGAGCAAGTATATTATGTAAACTTCCATGTTGGAATCACCACCCAGTTCGATACCAAAAACGGGGTCACAAACTTTGAGATAAGACAGGCTAAGAGAGTAAAAGTGTATGTGCAAGAGATGATTGCGCAAAGCTTAAGCGAACAGATTGTGGGCAGTATCTATGATAAGATTGATTTTGAAGAGTATTCCAGAGCGAGCGTTCTTTTCAGTAACGGCAGCGAGGAAGTGGTAGACTTAAGCTGGGATGTATCCAACCTTAGGTATAACTTCTTGGGCGGCGTGTATTATGTACTGGCGACTATTGCCCAAGGCACGCAAATCGAGCAGACCTTTGAAGTGCCCATTCAGATCAATCCCAGTCAATTAAGGAGCATAATAGCGCTGTCCCCCGAAGAGGCGGAAGAACAGGATATCGAGTTTGATTACAACAGACTTGACCTCAACGAAGACGGCACAATCAGTAGACTGCTAATCGAACCCTTTGAGGGCTTTGTGGGACTGCCTCAAATGGTAAAGGCAAAATTCAGAAACAGCGAAGAAGAAGTTCTTGTATATGTGGAATGGTCGTTTAACCATATCGTTCAGATAATGTCCATTGGCGGCGGAGAATTCACAAAAGCCAACCAGAATGCGGCTATCGCCACTATCTATATGCTGGAGAATCAGACTATCAAAGAAAACGGCGAGGAAAAAGAAGTTCAAGTCAGAGTGGCACAGCAGTCAATTGAAGTAGATGTGTTTGTATATGACCGCACCATAATCGAATATCAAGTCAGCTATCTTGAAGAAGGCGATGACTTTGTCATAATTGACGACCAGCCCAATAAAAATGAATATAATCCGTCCTACTTGTTTGTGGACGGAGTGATTCCTATCAATCCTTATCAGAAAGCTTATAGCGAAGTGTTTGATAGTCCGGACTTCGCCTACTTCAGAAGGGCAAAGATAATTCTCAACAATATGGGTGCGGACGGAATGCCTTATGACACCGCACAACCCGAGATTGTGTTTGAGCTTGCACAGAAGAACTATGTTATCTATGACAGGGCGACGGGACTTCCCACAAATGTCAAGAACCTCTATACAGGAAGAGATGTGGTAGTCAATCTTAGAGTGGGAATAGATGAACCCTCTATCGCCCCTGACGCCAGAGTTCTGACAATAGGCAAAAACGGCAAATCTATGGAAGCCAGAATTATGGATATGACCTATAGCAAGGGCTTGGATAAGAATGAATACTTTGTGGATGTATACGGTGTGATAACCGAAAAAGACGGCAACCAATACAGTCACTTTGTAGACTTTGAGCCGACAGTATCCGACAAGCTTATTGAGGGTAAAGATTATGCAAGGTTTGGAGAGCTTGCGACATATAGGTTTGACGAAATAAGATATGACGACAAGCATATCAATACCAGATTTATTGACGGCAGAGAAAGAGGCAAAATCGGCTTCTCTGGCGGAACGGCAAGGATATATGCGATATTCGGCAACGAATTTGGCGGAGAACAGACGCATATAATCAATATTCACTATGTGGACAGGACCATCAATAGGCTGTTTGAACCCGACCCCGCCATTGTTCCTTATTATGAAAAAGTAGTCGACCCCACGGATGAGATGTCGTTTAGTTTTGTCTTCGATCCGTTTAAGCCGTATGTCAATACGACCCAGCCCCTTGGAGCAGGCGAACAAGGCTATTTGGCGTTGGGCAGCAGAGGCACGACAATATTGTTTAACGACGGCACGACTTTGGATTTGTCCTCAGAAGAAAATATATCCAGAGCAAATATCCAAGTGCTTTGGGATGACAGCGATGTCAGAATCAGGGTTGCAGGCGGTTATTATAGCGTTGAGGCAATTGTTGGAGAAGGTCCCACCGAGCAGAGAATAACCTATCCAGTTATGTTTAAGTCCAGAAAAGTCAAGACTTCGGTAGATATATTCGGCTATCAAGAAGGTTTCAAGGGTATATTCAAAGACGGAGCGGAATCCGAGATTCTGAAAGTTTATGACTTCCTTGAACAGCCTAACTTGACCAAGGCTATTGGCGAGAATCTGTTTGTCAACGCCGGTGAGAAATTTAGAGTATACTTTGAAGGATTTGACGATGAGTATATGGAATTCACAATGGGACAATTCGCGGGAGAGCCCGAGGGAGACAAGAGGGTGGTCCGTTCTTACAGGGGACTGGGCGCTGAAAAAGAGCTTGTGTCCACATTTGAACTGGCAACTGAGGAGTATAACAAATTGCTTATGAGCTTTGCTATCGATCCCAGCAGACCCCTGTCCTATAAAGGCGGTGAGATGAGATTCTATATGACCATGCCGGGCTTTGCTATGGGAGAGGATGGACAGCAAAAAGCCACTATCTCCGTGAAAATTAAAGAGCAGTATATAGCGACTATTCGCCAAGCCCAAATGGATAACAGGAATCCCGCTTCCGCAAGCCATATTCAAGTCGAAGGCAGAAATCATAATGCCATAACTTATACTGAAGGGGATTTGAACAGCTATCATATCACAAAACCTTATTACTATATCACCAGAGGCGGAGTGCCCATGCCCGACTATATCTGGATTTATGTGACCACAAAGGAATGGCGGCAGCGAATAGATAATCAAGAGGCAACGGTCACTTACGATGCCAACGGAGTGGCGACGGCTCAATATACAGACACAGAAACGGGTCAAACTTATCAGACCCAGCTTGAAGCTTATTATGTCAACGCCATATGGTCAGGCGGAAGCCGTGGAAGAGTATATGTCAACTATTATGACGAGGAAGTAAAGACCACAATGACCATGGATATAGACAATCAGCCGTATACCTTCAAATTTACATGTACGCCTTATATCTATGACGAAAACAAGCCCTTATATGACCCGCAAACCGACGAGCTTACTCCAATAGACGGTTTCCGTACCGGCATAAACTATGGTCCCGAAGATGTCATACTCATGCCTGTCAGCAAAGGGGAGAGGGGAGAAATTGAACAGAGCGAAATCGGAAAGATAGAAGTAATCTATGTCGACGACGACGGCACCGGCGACCCGATCTCTTATGTAGAGTTCGATCCTGCCTTACACGATTATGACAAATATGGTCTGCGAATCAAGTTCAGCGCCCTTGACGAATATGTGATAATCACCAAGGTTCAGGGCGGAGGCACATACTTTGACAACTTTAATAAATGGTACTTCGGTGATGTGACCTTTGGAATGGCGAACCAATACGCAACTATGACGCTTGGAGGAAGGGGAGGACAATTGATAAGATGGCGGTTCACTCAATTGAGCAATAGAAAATGGGTGAACACCAATGTTCCGAGTTTGGTAAGCGTCTTTAACGAATATACCTTCCCGGATGTGTTTGTTCAGTACTTCTCAACCGGACAAGGGCAAGCCTTGCAACCGGGCGTGGAAATACCCCTTAAACTCACCAACTTCCGTACCCCCATGGGGGACGAAATGAATCCCACCGAGAATATGCCTGGTGTGCTTCCTGAAAATTACAATCAAAATCAATCTTTCAAGAGCAAAGATTTGGAAGATTGGTATAACAAGAAGAGCAGAAAAATCAACGTGCATACCTTTACGACGGCGGAGAACCAAATTCAGCCCAAGTACTCAATCGCTCTTGTGGACTGGGGCATAGACCAATATTGTGCATATCCTGAGGACCTTGACAGCATAGGAGGAACAATCATACTTGCGGGATGTTCTACTTATGTGCACAACCTAAAGGATAGAACAGATGAGAATCCTGACAGAATCCATGAAGGGCTGGTTGACAATACATTTAACCTTGACGCCAACGGCAACCAAAGACCCGGCGTGGACAATGCCCCAGACAATCCTATAGCATATCTTGTTAATCCCGACCATATCAACGCATATCCCAACTCGCCGTTGTCACTGGATATGGGCTGGACCTATCCTGCGGGTATGGGAACGGGAAGTGCGGGCTCTGAAATTTCAGGCAGCTTCTATTATAGCCGTCAATATCGGTCCAGACAAAATCAGGTTCCCGAAATTAGAATAAAGAGAGGCACTAGATTCCAGCTTCATAATCTGCCGCTGTTTGAAATTTATTATCACTTTGAAGACCCATGGCTTATCCCGATAGGAACCACCACAAGGTGGCAGAAGACGCTGACTTATGTCAACTGGCAAGACCTCGATGTGTATTACAGACCAAATGAAGCGGGTTGGGCCCACACCGGCAATCCCAACGATTATGGCGAACAGCTTGGACGATATGAGAGCAATAGATATAAGCTTATCAATACCTTTGTGCCCATAGACACTATCTATACTTTGGTGGCTAATATGCCTTTCCCGTCTCCGTCTGGACTTGATTATAACGGAGCGCAAGTCGTGGTCAAGCTGAGAATAGTTCCATAATAATAAAAACTTGGGGAAACGCCCTTTAGCTTCCTAAAGGGCGTTTTTTTATGCATATATGAATATACTATCTGTATGAAAGGTGTGTCAAAGGATTTTGTCAATAAACTTCTGCTTATCACTCTTGCCGGAATCGTTATATGGAATTTTGATAGGGTATTGAATACTGTCTCAATAGTCAAACAGGCTTTGACGCCCCTTTTTATCGGGATTGTGTTTGCGCTTATATTAAATATCCCCATGGAATATTTCAGCGAAAAAGTCTTTCGCAAGCTAAAAAAAGGAAGGCAAGGTCTTTCTCTTTTCGTTTCGGTGGCACTTTTCGCAGGGTTTTTGACGGCATTTGGCTTTTTGTTATTCCCCCGTCTGGTGGAGAGCGTAAAAAATGTTGTGGAGAGGTTTCAAAACGGTCAGGCTTTCCAATCGCCCGCGCAGGACGGCGCCCTTTCTTTCATATATGACAACTTAAATAAGCTCTTAAGCAATTTTGTCAATAGACTTGGTGACTATCTGCCAAGGCTTATGAAAATCGCCGAAGACGCTCTAAGAATTCTTCTAAACACCCTTTTGGGTCTTATATTCGCAATACTCATTCTCAATAATAAGGAACAGTTAAGGCGTCAGATTCGAAAGGTTATTTTTTCCATTGCAAAAAAAGAAAAAATCAAGAATGTCTTGGATACTTTGAATATGGCTTTGGAAAAGTTTTCAAGGTATATGGGCGGACAACTTATTGAAGCCTTGATTCTTGGCTTTTTCACATATACCTTTATGCTGATACTGGGACTGCCCTTGGCGCCGCTGATAGCGTTTATTACCGCCTTATTTAATCTTGTCCCAATAATCGGCGCATATATAGGCGGCGGCATATCGGCGCTATTAATTTTTTCGATCAATCCCAGCCAAGTTTTGATATTCGCTATTTTTATAATTATTCTCCAACAAGTGGAGGCCATGACCACTTATCCGGTTATCGTGGGCAAATATGTGGGGCTTTCAAGTTTTTGGATACTTGCCGCGGTTGTGGTGGGCGGGGGGCTTTTTGGTTTTTGGGGAGTGTTTTTAAGCGTGCCGATAACGGCTTTTTTGCACGAATTTTTGAAAGGGGTGCTCCAAAAGAAAAGGCTCAAGACCTCGCTTTATCTTGACGGGACAAAAGACGGTGTGATAAAATGAACGCGAGGTGAATATGAAATTTTATTCCAAGCTTGCAAAAGATATAATCCCTTATACAGCGGGGGAGCAGCCCAAGGACAAAAAATATATAAAACTCAACACAAATGAGAACGCCTATCCCCCCACGCCCCAAATAAAAGAGGTATTAAGGAATTTTGAATATCAAGATTTGCTTTTGTATCCCGACCCTGACGGTACTGAATTAAGGGAAGAGCTTGCCAAAATAAAAAAGACCTCTTTCAAGAACATATTCCTATCAAACGGCAGCGACGAAGTCTTGTCCATGGCGATAGCGGCTTTTTTTGATGAGGACGACACCATAGCTTATCCCCAGATTACATATAGTTTTTATGATGTGTACGCTGATTATTATCGCTTAAAAAAGATAAAGATAGCTCTAAAAGACTATCAAATAGATATTAATGACTATTTGGGGCTTGACTGCAAGGGCATACTTTTGGCAAACCCCAACGCCCCCACAGGCATGGCTTTGAAAACTCAAGAGATAGAAGAGCTGGTGAAGAATAATAAAGACAAAATAGTCATCGTTGATCAAGCGTATATCGCTTTTAGTCAAGGCTGTTCAAGCATAGAACTGATAAAAGAGTACGATAACCTTTTGGTTGTAGAAACTCTTTCCAAAAGCCATTCCCTTGCGGGGATAAGGCTTGGGTATGCCGTGGGGAACCAAAACTTAATAGACGCTTTGAACAGAATTAAGAATTCAATAAACAGCTATACGGTGAACAGGTTGAGTATGGCGGTTGCTTTGGTGGCGGTTAGGGACGGGGATTATTATAGCGATATAACCGCCAAGATAGTCGCCACAAGGGAAAGGGTATGTGATGCCTTAACGAATATGGGGCTTTTTGTCCTCAAGAGTTCTTCAAACTTTCTGTTCATTAAAGTAAAGAATGCCTGCCAAGTCTATAAGGAGCTTAAAAATAGAGGCATACTTGTCAGATACTTTGATAAAAAAGGTGTGAATGACTTTATACGCGTCACAATAGGTCAAGACAAAGATATGGATTTGTTCTTAGAGAATTTGAAAGATATTTTAGCTTAAATTTGCAAAAAATCAACATAGTTTTTGGTATTGTCCTAGCGATTTAAGGCTATAATCAAGGTATGACAAAAAGGACCAGAACCAATTTTTATGTTGCCAATGGTTTGGGAAAGCTCAAAGATTTGATATATTCGTGCTATAAGAACGGATGCGTGGGCATAGTATATCAAGACGAAGAGGTTTTGGACAGAGTGTCCAAAGCTCTTTATGAAAACGGCAATACCATAAAAATAAAACATGTATCCGAACCCGAAGATAAGTTTGAGGATTATGTAAGATATGTCATTGGAGCAGGGGACGCCAAAGTTATAGCAAAAACGCGTCTTGTCGCCCAAGACAACCTCTACTCTTTTTATGCATGCGATATTGTGCCCGACTTCTTCTCTGACGGAAGACTTATGAATTTTTCAGGGAAAAGGTTCGCAGAGTTCGCCTATTTTGATACTCAAATATTCGACTTAAAGGCTACCAATCTTATGGCTTCGGGATACGCAACTCTATTTTCCCTTTTTATTTCATTATATGACATATATTGCGTTTCTTTGCATAAACCTTTTAAGGACTCCTCTTTAGAGATGCTGATTAAAAAGATAAAGAGCTTTTTGCTCTACAAAACGGATATAGACCTTTATTATCAAGAGATGATAGATTTAATCAAAAAGAGCGTGGACTGGCTGAACAAGTCGGGAGAGTTCCCAATCGTGTATAGGATACGGTATGAAGAGAAAGATACTTGGAGTAAAAATAAAGAGTTTTTTATAGCGTATTTATTGTTTTACCTTGGTATAATCTTTACAAAATGGAATTTTAATGATATGCTTATACCGTCCGCAACCCCTCAAATTATGCAAGAAGATTTGGCAAGATTTATTATGTGCAATCCTTTGCTTTTTGAGAAGTTATTTATTACCAAAGAGCAGTTAAGCTATATAGCCGGCGTTTATAGGGCTATGTCGGACGGCTTCGAGGACTGCAATTTATATAAGGCTTTGAACTTGATAACAAGGGCGGGCTCTCAAACAAACGGACTGTTTGCCCAAATACACAAAAAAGGAATAATTGAAGGAATAGTTAATTATGAAGAGCACTAAAGATATCGAACTTTTTTTATTTGACCTTGACGGCACCATAAATATGGGGGATACTCCCCTTGAAGGAGCCATAGACACGCTGAACAGACTCACCGCGCATGGCAAAAAGGTCTGTTTCGTCACAAACAACAGCTCCAAGTCCAAATACGATTATCATAAAAAAATAAGGAATTTGGGATATGATGCCAAAATAGAGCAGATAATAACATCGGGAATGGCGACGGCACAGTTTTTGTCAAGGCATCGCCCTTATAAGTCAATTTATGTTTTGGGCACAGATGAGCTTAAGAGGGAAATGTCAGACTATGGCATTGAAATAAAGGACGAAAACCAAGATGCGGATGTAGTGGTTTTGGGGTTTGATACCTCTCTTACATACGACAAACTCTTCCACGCTTGTATTTTGCTGGAAAAAGGCAAAGACTACATAGCCACTCATCCTGATTTTGTGTGTCCCAGCGAATATGGGAATATGCCAGATACAGGTGCAATAATGGCACTGATAGAAAAAACAAACGGAAGGACGCCTTCCGTGGTTATCGGAAAGCCCAATGCGCCCATGGCGGACTTTGTGTTTGACCACTGTCATATAGAGCCCGAAAAAGTCGCCATGGTGGGAGACAGGCTCTATACGGATATCTTGTTCGGCATAAACAATAAGATGACAAGTATCTTGGTGCTGACAGGCGAAACCACGGTGGAAATGGTTCATAAATCGCACATTAAGCCCGATATAGTCTTGGACAGCGTCAACGATATTGAAGTTTAGGCGAAAAGATTAAAAGATGTATTTAATACTATTGCAATCGGCTTTATTATATTATATAATATAGCAACACCAGACAAGATATTGGAGAAAACAATGAAAAGAAAAACGGTACCGATATTTATAGCTATCTTAATCGGCGTATTGATGTTTACCGGCTGTGTGGAAAGGCTCACTCAAGAGAGAATCCCCGGCAATTATGACAACAAAAAAATCTATTCCAACGGCGGACTTGCTGTAATCTATGGGGATTACTTATATTTTATCAATGGTTATGCCAAACAAGATGACCCGAACGACTTTGGGAGCGTGGTCAAAGGCTCTATCGCAAGGGTGGAGCTTGACGAAAACAAAAAGCCCAAAAAGGACACTTTCACAATAATTGTCCCCAAAAAGTTCTTTTCCACCCAAAAAGATTATGGCGGTTTGTATATCTATAACGACTGGATATATTATCCCACGACAAGTTTGGACCGCGACAGCGAGGGCAATCCCAAAACGGCACAAATGGTGCTTATGCGCACAAAGGTGGACGGCACTGGCACTCAGATTATCGCAGAATTCGACAACCATTCCGTGCCCTATAAGATAGTAGACAACACCTTAGCTTATATAAAGGACAACAATATCTATAAAATTAACCTTAACGACAAAAAGTTCAAACCGAGTTTGGTCGAGGAAAGCGTAACCAATGTCAAATTTACAAAACCGTCTGATAAAGCTTCCATGGACAACTTCGCCATTTATACCAAGACCGATCCCGACACTTCTGAAAAATATATAATAGCCCTTTCTATCCAAGGCGACTTCAAAAAGACAATCTTCTCCAGCGAAATGATGGGCTTGGACGATGTGACTTTTTCCGCGACTATTTTGGATATGAAATATGTCGAGGACAAGCTGATGATTTTATATAATGTCGAAGACAACCAAAAAAATAAGCCGTATTCGGGCGTGTATGCCTATACATACGGCAAGGAATTTGACTTCGTTAAGGATAATTTTGTTCGCTTCACCCAAAATGTCACCTCCCAAAAGGGCTTTGAATACTCTTCCTTTTATTATGTGGAAGACAAAGTGGCGCTTGTGGGAAAGGATGAAAACAGCAATACAAAGATTGACCTTTATGACAATGACGGCTCTTATATTCAAAACGCCATTGTATTCAACACATCGGTGACTTTTTATGACTTTTATTTTGATGAAGAAAATGAGGCTTATTATGCCTATTATTACGAGGAAAGCAAACTTAAGAATATAAAGCTCTTTGAGTTTGATAACCAAGATTTTGTAGCTGTCGAAGCCAATGCAACGCTTTATTATGAGGGGGGCTTTTCCACAGAATGGATAGGCGCAGAAATAATTGAAGCAACCTTATACTTCTTTAACAGCGATATCTCAAATAATATCTATTATTTGGACCTGGACTCCGTTCAAGACAGAAAGCCCGAAACCAGAAAGGCAAAAGTGCTTGGCAAAATCATTGATAAGGACAGAATAGCGGCTTTTTGATAGCCAAAAAAAATTAGTGAAAAAAAGCGAATTCGGCGTTCGCTTTTTTTTTAAGAAAAAATAAATAAAACAGTTTACAAATAGTGTTATAGTCAATATAATATATCCGAAACGGATAATAAACAAAAATTCACATATAATGTCCAATCGGGAGGGTGTTATGTTGAAATACAAAAAATGTCCCAGATGCGATATAAATTACATCTTGGAAGAAGAAGATTATTGTGAGATTTGTCATAAAGAGCTTATGGGCAAGGCTGACGAAGAGGAAATAGTAGATATTGACGACGATTTGGAGATATGCCCCAGATGTAGAGTAAATTATTTGACAGAAGGCGAAAAGTATTGTGAAAGCTGTATCGCAGAAATAAAGGCGGAAAAAGCAAAAAAAATAAGCGACGACATCGAGCCCGACGAATGGTCTAAGATTGATTCGGACGACGATGACGATATAGACGATGTGGAAGAGGACGACGAAGATGTCCCCCTGTCTCTTGAAGAGCTTGCCGAAGAAGAGGAATGGGAAGAGAACGACGAGATATTTGAGGACGAAGAAAATATGAATGAAGATTTGGATATCTTGGACGACGAAGAATTAGACGATGATGTGCTTTTGGACGAAGAAGTGGACGACGACTTTGACGATTATGAAGACGAAGACGATTTTGAGGACTTTTAAGGACAATACTACTTTAAGAGGGAATTTATGTAAATGGTAAATAGCGGACACCTCCGCTATTTTTATTTTTCCGTTATGGGTTCCAAAAAGTCTTGTTTTGGATTGCCTAAACCGCATTTATAGAGGTTGCATTATTTTTATTTTTTTTTATATATAAGATAATAATTATTAAAATTTAGTAAATTTCAAAAAAAGGTCTTTTATAATTTAATTATATATGTTATTATATTTCTGTATACATGTAAGTACCAAAACAGCAAGCGAGGTTAACCACATGAATTCCAAATCTAAAAGAGCCATCCTACTTCTTTTTTTAGTTATGCTTATTGCGGCAGTTTGTCTTTCTTTTGTTATTGTTTTTTCATATAAGGGGGAGAAAAAGGCTTTTGCAGCGAGCAATGATTTAGAATTTTCGGTGGAATTGGGAATTTATGAAGACGGAGTATGGGAGGACTATACCCCAGGCAGTGTGTCGATTGGCAAACCCATATCTTTTAGATTTACATTCGAAGGCGATCCGGAGCTTTCAGTAACTGAATTCAATTACATATTCGGCAACAGCCGTCAAGATGTCATTAATCGAATAGAAAACGACCAATGGCAGACGAGCGGAGAAAACAATGAATTTTTGAAGCCCCAAAACATGATGATTGACGGCATGAGGATATGGACATACCCCGTCGAAGAGAATTTTGACGGATATATCGTATTCAGGGCGACCATGCGCGAGATTGTCGGCGGTGAGCCCGTTACAAGAGAATGGGTTCATGGAACGACCTTCCGAATTCGTTTTCAAAAGGAAATTTTACCCACGAACATTATGATTATGGGAGTGGACGCTTATTATTTAAGCAATGGAGAGTATTTGCCTTACGATACCGATTTGGGCGGAGAAAACAAATGGGTATCCACTGAAATGAAGTTCGTGGTCACTACCAGAAATATCATTGAAAATCTTGGCTTGGACGAATTATTCTATTATTCAATTGACAACGGCGAGAACTGGTATCCCGCGGGCGTCGAGAACGAAATTTATGTAAAAAGGAATATAAACGGTCGCGTTCATTTTAAGGTTACTGACATAAGCGGCAAAATAAAGAGCGTTTTTCCACAGCCCGAAGATTCTCAAATCTATGTGAAAATGGATATTGTGGAGCCTGATTTCAGCGTTTCTGCCGTATCCACAAGATATGAGGACGGGAGGCTGGTCACTTTTCCCTATAACCAAAACTTATGGAGTTATAACGATGTCGTATACATAATTACTCCTGAAGTGTGGGGAGAATCCCCCATAGTATATGAATATAGAACGCCGGGCAATGCTTGGAACACCTTGACTTACAGCCCCGCTTCGGGCTACTATACTTTGTCTCTTACCACCTCTACCTATGATATTGAGTTCAGGGCGACTTCGGAAGCCTTGAAGAGCGTGACCAAATCTGGATACCACGCCAAGATAGACAAGGTTCAGCCAAGAGTGTCCATAACCGCCTACGATGCTACAAACACTGAAATAAGGTCTTTCGGCACGGCGGAGGGAGAGGGATATAGAGTAGGATACGCAAGCGACACCATAAACTTCACTGTCTATAACAAAGCCGCTAACGGCGCGCTGATAAGAAACAATTCCGAGCTAAAATGCCAGTATAAATATACTTATTATGACAATAACGGCATTCTTCAAGAGACCAACTTCCAAGATATGATAAGGCATGAGGACAAGGAACAAGGAGTTTATTACTATACTTTCTCCCAAAGCGTGTACGACCCCACGCCCATTGACAAGAGAATATATACCTTTAGACTTGAATCTGAAAGCGGACTTAGCGACGAGAGGACATTTACTGCGACCATTCTATACAGCGTTTTTGAGATATCGATAGAAGTCGACCCCGATGCCGAGGTTATCAAACCCGGCATAACATGGGCGAATGCGCCTATTCCCGTATATATTTACGCCCCGATTATGGACAAATACACTTTCGCATATTTTGTGGACGGCGAAGAGACGAGATTTGTTTGGGCGGCAGACGGTTCGGGCGACAGCGAGGATGTAGTAAAGGATGTCACCGAAGAATATAGGGATTTGGAACCGGGTGAGCCTGGCTATGTTCCCGAGGGAATGGCGAAGTTTAGAATATATATAACCAAGTCGGTGGATAGAAAAATATTTGATATTTATGCCTATAATGCCGCGGAAGTAAAGAACGACAACGAGGAGCAGACAGGGGAGATTAGGCTGGATATGGTGACGCCCAATGTTAGGATGTCCGCTGTGGTGCAGCACAGCCAGTACGCCATAGAAAGCGGACAATGGGCGAACGGCAACATTGAGCTGACTTTGGACTCCAAAGCCTTGCCTGCCTCTGAGATAAGCTTGTCGGGAATAGACTGTGAACTCATGCTTGACCACAACATACCCTACGATGTTCTGGAATCCGAAAAGGACTCTGACGGTCTTCCTATAGGAAAGTTCATACATATTATTGAAATACCCGAAGGTCAAGGGAATGTATTTACTACAACCTTAATCTTTAGGCTTACCAGCGGGTCGGGGCTGCAAAATTTTGTATATTTCGATGTCAAAATAGATAAGAGAGAGATAGAGCTTGAAAAGGTCTATGATTATAGAAATGAAGACATTATCTTAAATCAGATAGACAATCCGCCTTTCTTTACAGATACCACAGATCCTGTCTGCAAGGATATCGGCTTTAAGTTCTTCACCAATCAGCAGGACCATTTCAGTTATTGGTATAGGATAGACGACCCAGAGGGCAATTTTACCAAAGGGTCGGGAGAGGAGCTTTGGGTAAGTATTCCCCAAAACTCAAAAGGCGAGATAATCGTTCAATTTTATCTTGAAAGCGATGCCATAGACTTCAACAACCAAAAGAGCCAAACCAATATCTATACCATTATCATTCCCTATGATTGCGTATCCGTTCAAATATCAATAGCCATTCAAGACAAGATGCCCGAATACAACGAAGACCAAGAAGGCTGGGTGAACGGACCTATGAGCATTCTTATAAGCCTTTTAGAAGAGAACTTAGAGTATGAAGACTTAACTTATGGAATCATTATATTAGGGGACAAAACACCCGCTGAATTCTATTCGGAGAATGGGTTGACGAACGAAAACCAATATTCCAATATTTATGAATTCATTACTCCCATAAGCTTAATAAGCGGTATGTTCGATTTCTGGGGCGTGGACGATAACGGCGTTCCCAGATTTGATGACCCCACGGGGGACACCAGAAAATGCTTCTATACCGGCAATATGCTGATTTGTGCTTTCAATAAGGCAAGATACAGCTCCAATGTGATCTATCTATTTAGTGAGGAAATAAAGGTAGATAACAGCACTCCCGATGTCACCCTGTTGATAGAATCCCTAAACGGCGAAATTGAAAGGGGATTCGACAATGGCAATGCCTATATCAATGTCTATAATAATCAGAGCATTGTTCTCAAAGACCCTCAATTTACGGACAGGGCGAATATTGATTATTATTACTATTCAGCGGCTGACGGAGAGCCTGAGGAAGTTCCCGATGGGGAAGAGCTTAATGGCTGGACCAAGCTTGCGGCGGGCAATAGTCTGACTATTACCGGTCAGTCTGCTTTTTATTTATACGCTATTAATTCCTTAGGAAAACAAAGCAGTTCTAACGGGGAGAAATTTACATTTATTGTAGATACCTTACAGCCCACTTTCAGCGTGGACTTTCCCCAAGACCAAGGTGCTTCAAGACAGACGACCATAGACGGCGAGACCTATGATATATTTACTTTCAATTGGACGGAACAGGTGCGTATTGGTTTCTCCACCAATTCCCAAACCGGCGTTTACTATTGGTATTCCATTGACAATAAAGAGACATGGATACGCTATAACCAAACCCCCATAGACCAAGACCAGACCACTTTTGTTTTTAGCGAGGATATCTATGCCACTATGTTCTTTAAGATGACAAATCAGGCGGGCTACGAAGTTGAGCATATACATCCCGCAGTGGTCAGAATAGATACTCAAAGACCCGATTTTTCTCTTGAAGCTTATGTGGGAGGAATACACTATAACGGCGGAGGATACGGCATTATTGATGAGAACGGAGAGGACCTCAGCGGACTCAGCCATGCCGATACAAGCGGGCAATGGGCGAAGTCTGCGGTGACCATAGTCATAAGGCTTGACCCCGAGAAAAGAAATACCAGTCCGGTAAAATATCAATATAAGGTAGTCACCGCCGTAGGTGAAACCCCTTATGTGGAAACTCCTTCCAACACCGTACATGAAGACATGATTACTTTCACTACGGACAGAATGGATAACTTTAGCGAAAATAATGACGCCATAATAGTCGTTCAAGCAATCTGTCAAGGAAACAACAAGGTCTATACCACCGCCATACGCGTGAAAGTGGATAAAGTCATACCCCAGTTCAAGCTCAACGGCGAGGTCTTTATTTCTGAAACCGCAACCCAAGCTCTTAATTCAGGAGAATGGACGAATAAAGACGAAGTCAGGATAAATATCCAAAGGACAAACCCCACTCCCAATGTATCACAAGTCAATGTGGTTTATTTCATTGACGACTCCACCTTGGAAAATCAATGGCCTATGGACGGGGCAAGCTATGGCATGATAACCTGCACCAGAAGTCAGACAATCAAGGCTGTGTCAAGGACTCAATCGGGAATTGTTTATGAAGAGATATTTGAAGTCAACATAGACACGGTAGCCCCGGTCATTGAATCGGGCACGATTGTTCCCAGCGTAACCGGCGAGCCTAATGTTTATTATATCGACCAGCCCATTACTTATAGGGAAGAAAACCTAAAATCCGCCCAATATATCACCAAAAAAGGTGATACGGTAGGGTTCCCTCTTCCCCAAGGTCACATAATCGCCACCAACACCGTGGATAACAGCGAATTCTCTCTTGGTTATGTAATGATAATAATCGAAGACCTTGCGGGCAATAAGGCTACTTTGGAATTTTATATGCGGCCTTTTGAACTGAATATCAATAACTTGACCTTAAGTCAAGAGGACATGGCAAAAATAGACAGGTACGAAGAGGACTTAGCCAAGGCAAGGGGCATAGACGATTCCAGAAGAGCTTATTTTGAAAGCCTAATTATGCGCCTAAGGGATAGGGAGAACACCTTGCGTCAAGAGATTGCGGGCTTTCAGTCTTATTTAGCGGGACTTGCTAAAAAGGCAAGCTATGAATTGAAGTCGGATTATAGAGAAATGCATGAGTATTTAATGCAGTACAATAATTATGCGATAATCAACAAGCATTGGATACAAGAGGCGATAGTTCAAGGTGAGTACCATGACCATTTCTTAAAGTTCCAAGAAGAATACGGCAAGCTTGCCAAGGAGATGGAAAGGGTGCATAAGGTGCAAGATAGCACAAGACTTCTTCCGGCCATAAATGTAGTTACTGTAAACGATTATAACAATGTGCTTCAAGTATACGACGCCTATACCGATTTGTCTCCCGACCAAAAATCAGCTTTCGCCACAACCTTATTTAATAAGCTTATTACATTAAAGAGAAAATGTGAGAACTTATTGCTTCAAGACGAAGAGAGCGGCGTAAGAGTAGACGGTCAGCTGGCGCCCGGCGCAAAGATTGAAGTAACAACATATCCCAATACTATTGAATTGTACAATAACGCCCAAGCCACCATTCTCAATTCTATCCCCAGCGACAGACCACGAACCATTGTCAGCATCCACAAGGTCGGCTTGACGGGAGCCGCTTCTCAGACCGAAACCGGCGAGATTTTAGTGACCATTCCCATACCCGATGACTATTATAATTATGTCAGATTCGCAGTATATAGGCTTTCGGCGGATGGTACGGTAACCGAAATCAAAGGAGTGCATATCCAAGGGGACGGAAAGAGCATACAGTTTTCGGATGATCATTTGGATACATATATACTTGCCACCCGTGCCAATATTGAAGTTAAGGAAACGGGCAGGGATATATACGGCACCTTGGGCGATATCCAAATAGATACTCAGATGCTCAATTATATAGCTTACAGCACTATCGGCGTGTTCACAATACTTATAGTGGTCGTAGTCATCACATCTTTGAGAAGAAGAAGATTCCTCAACCACTATAACAAAGCGCATAGGAAGTCCTTATACAAAAAAGGCATACAACAAATACCCAAGGGCAACAAGCCACCCAGAGAGCATCCTTTTAAGGAAGACAGAGTAAGGCATACTGATAAGCCATATATTTAAGACAACTTTACCGATATGGTATAATAAGATTAATAAAATATAAAGGAGAGAAAATATGTCAACGAGAACTCAAGCATTTGTGAATTTTTATGCTGCCATGGGAACACTGTACGCCTATTCTAAGCTTGACGAAAAAGCAAGGGAACTGGCGGCAAAGCAGGACATTTCCTTAAGGTTTAAGGTCAAAGGCGGTCCCGACGGCGTATTGGTCTTTGAGGGCGGACAAATAAAAGCCATTCCTTACCAAAAAGGAGTCAAGACAGATATTGTCCTGTACTGCTCCGATGTGAACAAGTTCAATGATTTGGTGGACGGAAAAGGTCAGAGCGTTATTCCGCTTAAGGGCTTTACCAAATTGGGCTTTCTATTAAATAAAGAAAGTGCCTTCAACAAGCTCACCGAAGATATGGCGACTCTTATGAGGAAAAAGGAATTCGACAACAAGGATGAGATGAGGCTTAGCACGCTCTTGGCTTTCTATGCCATGGTGTCGGCTATCGCTCAAATCGGCAATGAAGACGATTTGGGGAAAGTGAGTGCCAAAAAGATTCCCGAAGGGCTTATTTCCATAGAAATTCCCGACCAATGTTATTTGACAATCAAGGTCACCAAAGAGCCCCAAACAAAATTGGAAGTCATTGATGAAAGATGCCCTAATCCCAGAAGCAAAATGGTTTTTGATTCATTGGAAACCGCAAAAGGCGTTATTGACGGCAAGCTGGATGCAATGAGCTGTATTGCCACAGGCAAAATAGCTATGAGCGGATTCATTCCCATGCTGCAATTCCTCAATAACATACTTAATTTAGTACCAAAATATTTGTCATAAGGAGTAGAGCAAGATGAAAGTATATAAATATGATAAAAGTAGAAAGATAATGGAAAGAGCAAGCAAAGTCATACCCTGCGGCGTATATGGTCACTTGGGACCAGCCGAAGGATGTATGATACCCGTTGACGCGTTCCCCACATTTGCCTCAAAAGCTGAGGGAGCATATTTTTGGGATGTGGACGGCAACAAATACTTGGATTTTATGTGTGCTTATGGCCCCAATGTTTTGGGATATAACGACCCCGATGTAGACGCTGCGGCATTGGAGCAATTAAAAAATATGAACTGTGTCACTCTGCCCGGTGAAAAAATGGTAGAGCTTGCGGAGCTTTTGACGGATTTGACCAAAAAAGATTGGGCGTTCTTTGCCAAAAACGGAGGCGATATCACGCTTTATTCGATTATGATCGCAAGATTCTATACCGGCAAAAAGAAGATTATATTCGTCAACGGATACTATCATGGCGTGGCGCCTTGGTCTCAAACCCCCGACTCTGCGGGTACGATAGAGGACGACTGCAAGAACAGCCTTTATGTGGACTTTAATGACATTGAAGGCTTGAAAAAAGTAATCGAAGAGAACAAAAACGATATAGCAGCCTTTATCTCAACGCCTTATATGCACGGCAACTTTAAGCACAACGAAGTGCCTCAAGAGGGATATTGGCAAGAAGTCAGAAAGCTTTGTACGGAAAATAATATCGTGCTGATTGTGGACGATATAAGATGCGGTTTTCGTCTTGACCTTAAGGGCAGCGACCATTATTATGGCTTTGAAGCCGACCTCATTTGTTTCTGTAAAGCTATCGCCAACGGCTATAATATTTCGGCTCTTTGTGGTAAAGATTTCCTAAAGAGCGCTGCAGGTTCGATTATGTATACTGGCTCTTACTGGATGAGCGCCGTTCCTTTCGCCGCCGCTATCGCCACCATAAACAAGCTTAAGGCAAACAACGCCTGTGAAAAATTCAAGAAACTGGGCACCATGCTTTGTGACGGTCTGGTAGAAATGGCGAAGAAAAAGGGCGTGAACCTCGTGGCATCGGGAGAGCCGGCATTGTTCTATCTTATGATAACGGACGACGATTCCTTGAATCTTCATCAGCAATGGATAGCCGAATGCGTCAAGAGAGGGTTGTGGCTGACCAATCATCACAATCATTTTATTAATCTGGCTATGATCGAAGAGGATATCAAAAAGGCTATCGAAATAGCCGCCGAAGCCATGGATGTTATGATAAAAAACAATCCTGAGGTTTACAAAAAATAATGGATATAGCCATCATCGTTCTGATATGCGTTTCAATAGTGGTTGGACTTCTTAATCTTATTAAGAAGTTCAACCTTTCTCAAAATCAAAAATCTCTTGAGATAATATTAAAAAAACTAAGCGAAGAAAACAAGCTCACACGGGAGGCTTTAAGCGGAGTCATCAAGGCTAATATCGAGGGCGTCTATATCGGAGTTAAGAGCACCAACGAGGCCATACTTGACAATGTGAAAAACATCGCCGAAGGCAATCACCAAAAGATTACTGAGATGAAAGAGGAATTGGCAAGAGGGCTCAACGATATCAAATACAATGTCAGAGAAAGCCTCAAAGAAGTGAGAGAGGATAACCAAAAACAGCTTTCCGAAATGAGAAATGTGGTAGATGAAAAACTCTCCTCCACATTAAATGAAAGGCTGGCGCAATCTTTCAAAGTGATAGGGGATAGGCTGGACAAGGTAAACAAGGGCTTTAATGATATTCAGCAACTTTCTGCAGGCGTTACGGATTTGAAAAAGTCGCTTTCCAATGTCAAGAAAAGAGGCGTTTGGGGAGAGATATCCTTGGAGAACCTTTTGGACGGCGTGCTGACCAAGGACCAGTATGTAAAAAGCTGCGATGTGTCGGGCAAGGGACAGGAAAGGGTGGATTTTGCGATAATTCTGCCCGGCAAAGGCAAGGATAGGGTATATCTTCCCATAGATGTCAAGTTCCCGACAGAGGACTATCAAAGGCTTTTGGACGCTACCGAAACGGGGGATTTGGAAAAATGTTCGGAATGCGTCAAGGCTTTGGAAAGGACTATTAAAGAGCAGGCAAAATCCATAAGCAAAAAATACATAAACCCACCGCATACCACCGACTATGCCATTATGTATCTGCCCATCGAAGGGCTTTATGCCGAGGTACTTAGGATTAGCGGACTGGTGGAGGAGCTTCAAAACAGATATAGGATAATACCCGCAGGTCCGTCCAATACTGCGGCACTGTTGAACAGTCTTCAAATGGGATTTAGGTCCATGGCTATCAAAAAGTCCAGCATAGAGGTCTTTAAGATATTTATGGAGTTCAAGAAGGATTTTGGAATCTTTATTAAAAATATAGGACAGGTTAAGGAACAGCTGGACAAGGCGAACACCACCTTGGACGACGCTGCCAAAAGAACAAATATAATACAAAAAAAACTAAATAAAGTCGAAGGAATGAATTATTTAGAAAGCGAGGATTAATATGAAATCTAAATTCGTTTGATACTTTGACGGCGGCATAAAAGTCTTTGTCGTAAACGGAAACCATGACAATATTCAGTATCCTGAACAAATAGGGAAGAAAGCCACTGCTCAGCAGTTTTTAGATTTTCAAATTCTCTATAAGAAAAAGCGGACTACGGTCCGCTTTTCTATTTCGATGTTTTAATTATATTGATAAAGCCTTTCTATAAGCCGCCCTAACCGCCTCAAACACAAGACCTACCTTTTGACTGTCGCCCACATTATATATTTCTGGAGCAACCCTTTCTTTTAGGCAGTCAAAGAAAAGCTTGTTGTCGCTTAAAGAACCGGTGGCGATGATTACCGCTTCTGCTTTAAGCTCTCTGTCCTCGTACTTGTCTTTTATCTTCCTAAGCATATCCATGGGGTTTTCGATATTCTCGGGGAGTATAGGTGACCAAGTATTATAGGGGTCGGGCACATTCTTGTGCTTGTTCTGGCTTATAAGAACGGAATTTTCTTTTATTTCATTGACCACAGAGCAGTTTATCAGTTCCACTCCCGCTCTTTCCAAATAATGTATGATATGGCCTCGGTTGGCGGTGCAGACATGGTTCATAATGTATTTTAACGCTTCCACTACCTTTACATTCTTGTCATACTCATATTTCAGCATGTATGCCAGCTCCGCTCCTACCGAACCCCCGCCTATGATTACGACATTGTCGGCTTTCTTGACAAGGTCGGGGTTGTTCAAGACCTCGGTGGCGGTGAATACATTTTTGTTGTTGATTCCCTTAATTTTGGGCTTGCAAGGCGTGGAGCCCGTGGCTATGAGTATGGCGTCATAGCCTTTTTCTTTTAAGGTTTTTATATCCGCTTTGGTATTCAAAAACAGATTAAAGCCTTCTCTTTTTTGTAGCTTATCGACTACCGACTTCAAATAGTCAAGGTAGTTTCTGATTTCATATTTGATGACGGGTTTGCAGCCGGGGACAATATTCCCTCCGATTTCCTTACTCTTTTCGTAGAGGTCCACGCTGTGAGCGCGATTTATTAAGACCGTAGCCGCCGCCACTCCCGCAGGACCGCCGCCCACCACCGCCACTTTTTTGGCTTTTTGAGCTTTAGGTATTTCTTTTTTGAGTTCGTGCTCAAACGCCGTGCGGGGGTTTACGGCACATTGGGGATGCCCTCCCTGTACAAATTCGTTTATACACGCTTCTTGACATCCAATACAAGGTATAATATTCTCCACTTCGCCTTTATAAGCCTTGGCGCACCAATCGGGGTCGGCAAGTAGAGGTCTTCCCAGCATGACCATGTCACACTTTTTCTCCTTAAGCGCCTTTTCCGCAAGGTCGGGATATCCCAGCTTGCCCACTCCCACTATGGGAATCTCCAATCCTTTATTGGAGAGAATTTTGTTTTCCTTGAAGTACTTTTTGACAATTGAGCTTAATTCTAAGAAACAAGCCGAAGGCATGGACGCAGGAGGATGGGGAAGCCACCAGTTGTCATAACAGCCCATATCCACGTCGAAGAGATCCACGCCCGCTTTCGCAAGCTCTTTCATATACTCCAAGCTTTGCTCTACCGTCCTTTCATTCTTGAACTTCTTAAGGGGACTTTGGGTATCCATTCTCTCATTATAGGTAGCATTAAGTGCAAGAGTTAGGTCAATTCTATACATTATGGGATAGTCGTCTCCCACCCTTTTTCTTATTTCCTTGACCATATCCAAGCCAAAGTTCATCCAATTGGCATACCGTCCAAGTTTTCTTCTATTGAATGCCGTATTGCTCATTTGCTCAAGCAGATAGCCTTCGTGTCCATGTAGATACACTCCGTCAAGACCGCATACTCTGGCGTCTGCGCTTGCTTGACCAATATTTTTGATTATTTTTTTGCATGAGGAGTCACTGAGTCTAAGGCAGGGAACATCTTTAATGTACCAGTTGGGATTAAAGCTTGAGCTTCTGGGAAAGGTCTTTTGGGTGATTAAGCACTGGGGATTTCCCACCCTGCCAAGTCCCGGAGTCAGCTGTACAAAGATATGGCTGCCGTGGGCGTGGCATTTTGCCGCCAAGTTCCGCCAGCCCGCCAAGACCGTACGGCTTCGGTCTATACGCGGGAAGTATGTAAGCTCGCCAAGCTCAATAAGGGACTTGTCAATGCCGAATGATACGGGTATCAGCCCCGTTGTGATAAGACCCACCCCGCCCTTAGCTCTTTCTTCAAAGTAAGAAATCATTTTTTCGTTTGGGCGGCCAGTTTCGTCGCACATGCTGATATTTCCCATAGGAGCCATAACCACTCTATTTTTTACGGTTATGGAATTTATTTTTATGGGAGAAAACATCTCTTGATAGGGATATAGCTCTTTTGTCATCCGCGGTGTGTCATAGCCTTTTTTCCACCAATCACCATAGCTATCAGTCAGATTTTTTATTATTTTTGCATAATCCATAATCGACTTCCATGAATATTATATAACAATATTATTTTATCACAGAAAGAGTTTTTTTTCAATGAGCAAAACTTGTGTAAAAAACTTTTATTTCGCGATATTGTATTAGTATAAAAGTTATGATATCATTATTATGATAAGAAAATAAAGGAGTGTAGGTTGTGGCTACTAAATACGGCGGTTATACGGGAAAAATCTTAAAAATTAATTTAAGCGATAGCAGCTATGAAGAGTACCCCTTTTCGGACAGGGAAAGAGAGCTTTATTTAGGCGGAAAAATAATGGCGGCAAAAATCTTGTACGACAACATTAAGACTAAGATAAAACCTCTCTCAAAAGAGAATATCTTGGTCATCACCACTTCGCCTTTGACAGGAACGGGAACGCCCTCTTCTTCAAGATTTAATATATCATCTATATCACCCTTGACGGGGCTTTTATGCTCGTCCAATTGTGGAGGAAGTTTTGGGTTCAATTTGAAAAGAGCGGGATATGACGGTTTGGTGATTTGCGGCAAGGCAAAAACCAAGACTTATCTCAATATTACCAATGACAAGGTGGAGTTTTTGCCCGCTGATAAGTTATGGGGAATGACCACCGGAGAGGCACAAGAAGCTTTGGGCGGAAAAAGCGGAAAGATTGTCATCGGTCCTGCAGGAGAGAATCTTGTCAGATACGCTTGTATTGTGAGCGAAGAAAGAGCCGCAGGCAGAGGCGGACTGGGTGCGGTCATGGGAAGCAAAAACCTTAAGGCGATAGTAGCACAAGGCAATTTCGTTTCACAGGCGAAGGATAAGGAAAAATTAAAAAAGCTCAGCAAAAAATGGGTAAAAAAGCTGAAAGAGCATCCGTTGACGGGAGAGCAGCTTCCCAAACTTGGAACGGCTGGGCTGATTTCCAAAATGCACTTTAAGAATTTGCTTGCGACCAAAAACTTTTCTTATGGACAGTTTGAGGGGCATGACAAGATAAACGGCGAATATATGGCGGAGCATCATCTCATAAAGAATAGCGGCTGCATAAGCTGCCCTATCAAGTGCGGCAGGGTGGTCGAAGTGGACGGCAAGCAGGTCAAGGGACCAGAGCTGGAGACTTTGGGGCTTTTGGGTGCCAATATCTTAAATGACAATATTGAACTTATATTGAGATGGAATCATCTGCTTGACGAAATGGGAATGGATACCATTTCAGCTGCGGGATGTCTGTCTTTTGCTATGGAGCTGAATGAAAAAGGGCTGTGGAAAAACGAACTGGAATTCGGAAAAACCGACAACATTGAGAGAATAATAAAAGAGACGGCTTTTAGAAGTTCAGCAATCGGCAATACCTTGGCGGACGGAACAAGGGAGATGAGCAAAAAATTCGGCGGAGAGGATTTTTGCATAAGCTCAAAAGGAATGGAAATAAGCGCCTATGAACCGCGAAGCGCAGTGGGACAGGGACTGGGATACGCCGTATCCAACAGAGGAGGCTGCCACCTTAACGCAGGATATCTCGTAGTGTTGGAAGGTCTTGGGCTTTCCATAAACCAATATACCCACTGGGGCAAGGCGGCTTTGACGGTCACTTTCCAAAACCTTATGGAAGCTGTCAGCGCAGGCGGCAATTGTCTGTTCACTACATATGCCGTATTCCCGAGTTTTCTTATCGATAAACCCAACGGTTTGATAACGAGAATAGTCAATAAAGTCATGCCCTATCTGGGCGGAGTGCTCTATCTGGCGCTGAAGTTTCCACAAATTCTTGCAGTTAACCTACCTTTTATACTGCCTCATCCGGTGGCTATAAATGCGGTTACGGGCATGAAGCTGAACTTTGGCAAGATGCTAAGACTTGGGGAGAGGGGATATAACTTAGAGAGACTTTTCAATAAGAGAATGGGCGTTAATGCGTCTTGGGATGCCTTGCCCAAAAGGCTTACCGACGAACTCCAAGACAAGAACAATCCCAAATCCAAAGTGCCTTTAGAAAAGCTTAAGAAGAGATATTATAAGATAAGGGGCTGGGACATAGACGGACTCCCCACCGAGAAGTTAATTAAGAAATTGGGAATAGAGTAACTATGGCGACGGTCAAGTTCTTTGGTCTTTTGAGAATACAAACAGGCATTGCGGAGGCAAAAGCTGAGGGAAAGACGCTCAAAGAAGTGCTATATGATATTCAAAGACAATATCCCTCTATGACGGTGAAAGAGCTTAAAAAAAAGGTTATCTATGTAAACGGAAAGGATATAAATCAGCTTAAATTTTTTAGGACCAAAATAAATCCTAACGACGAGATAACCATAATGTCGCCTGTTTCGGGAGGATAGGATGAGCTCAAGAATTCCCGAACAATTAAAAGACAAAACCGCTCTTGTGGTGGGCTGTGGAGGTCTGGGCGGCTATGTGGTTGAGCATCTTGTCAGAATAGGCATGGGCAAAATTATCATTGCTGACCACGACTGTTTTTGCCATTCCAACTTGAACCGTCAGCTGATATCCAATCTTGAAAATATAGGTCTTAGCAAGGTCCAAGAGGCAAAAAAAAGAGCCTTTTCAATCAATAAAGCCGTTCAAATAATTCCCATAGAAGAAAAAGTCGACAAAACCAATATCCAAAAAATAGCCATGGGATGTGATATTGTGTTTGACTGTTCGGACAATGTGCCCACAAGGCTTATTTTGGAAGAGTACTGCGAGGAGAAAAACCTGCCACTTATACACGGCGCCATAGGCGACTTATGCGGTCAGGTCGCCGCAGTCTATCCGGGGGATAGGACGCTGTCTAAATTGTATAAAGATTTTTCGGAGAAAAAACTCCCCACAGTGTCTTATGTTCCCGCTTTGGTCGCCTCTTTACAAGTCAGCGAAGGAGTCAAGGCGCTAATCGGTGAAAGCCAGCTAAGAGGCAAAACGATGATTATAGATTTATCAACCAATTATATAAAAATAATAGGTTCTGAAGAGGGGAGATAAAGGTCAAACACTAAATTTTAGATTTATCAACAATTATATAATAATCATATAAGTAAGATCTTAAATCTTGATTTCCACAAAAGGCATATGGAACCTGTTATATAGCCTTAAGTTCATCATGCTGTTTCCAAGACCTCTTGAGACTATCATGGAATTTTCGTCGTCTTTATAAAGTCCGCTGTCATATTTTGGGAAGAATCCTTGATTGGGGGAATATAAGCCTTTTCCAAAAAATCTAAACTGTCCGCCGTGGGCGTGCCCCGAAAAAGTCATTAAAGGCTTGACGCCCGAATAGCTTAAATAATCTTGCCAGTATTCGGGGCGGTGAGCAAGTAGAAAAAGGACGGCGTCAGGGCTTATGGTGTTCAAGTCCTTGATGTTCTCGTGCGAAAATTCCCGACTGTCACCAAGACCGGCTATGACGATATTTTTTTCATTGATAGTGACTTGTTCAAAGCAGTCGTTAATCAATATGATATTGTTGGAAGAGAGCAAGGTGTTATAATACAAAAGATTTGAGTTTATGCTCTCATGGTTGCCATAAACGGCGTAACAGCGGGCGGTATTTCCAAGTTCGTTGAAGAAAGTGTCAAGCTCTTGAATTTCGTCATGTGTTGTCAAGGAGTCTATGATATCTCCCGTCAAGAAAATTAAATCAGGTCTTAATGCCTTGGCTTGGTGGATTATCTCATTGAGCGGGACGCCGTTTTTGGGATAATGCATATCCGAGATATGAAGAATTCTTATCAAGACATTTTGGTTTTCTTTTTTATAAAACTTTATTTTCTCTATTTCTAAAGCCGAGGATATAAGCCCGCCGATTATAAAAAACCCTAATAGGAAGAATATAATAAAAAGGATAATGATTATGATATATTTTTGCATAGCCATATAACTATTTTATTTACTAAAAAGCATAATATCAACGAAAAAATATAAAAAGCAAAAGCGCCCTTAATAATTTTTCTAATTATGATATAATATACAAAGGAGAAAATATGAGGGTATTTATTGCTGTGGATTTTGATAATAAGACTAAGGACAAGCTTTTTGAGGCGCAGTCAAAGCTCAAAGAGATTTCGCTTAAGGGCAGGTTTGCGCCCAGAGACAATTTCCATTTGACCTTGGTCTTTATTGGCGAAGTGCAAAAAGAGCGGATTGAGGACGCTATCTCTGTTATGAAAGGGATAGAAACCAAGCCTTTTGAGATAACTTTGGAGGGTATGGGCAGTTTTAAGAATGGTAAAAGAAATGTGTTTTGGCTTCGCGTCAAGAATAATATCGAGCTTGAAAGCCTTCAAAAACGGCTTTATGACAGTCTTGCTGAGCGTGGTTTTGAATTGCAAAAAAGAAAATTCGCTCCCCATATCACCTTGGCACGGGATGTGACGAATAAAGATAGTAGGGAAATATTCTTTGCGCCTTTTTCGTATAGGGTAAGCTCAATTAGTCTTATGCGGACGGTTATGGGCAAGGGAAAAACCTATTATGAAGAACTGTTTAAGCGTGAATTTAAATTCAAAAAATGATAAAAATATAAAAAAACGCTAAAAAAAAGTTTATTTATTTAGAAGCGTATTAAAGTTGACTTTTTTGGGGCATTAATTTATAATTTACTAATTATAATATAAATAATCTTAGTATTTAAGATTAGGAGGAACCAAATGATTGAGGAAATCAAAGTTACTCAAGAAAAATACAACCAATACACCGAGCGCCTTAAGTATCTTGAAACCGAGGCAAGAGCTCAAGTCGCTGACGAGATAAAAACTGCTAAGGAATTTGGGGACTTGTCCGAGAACGCGGAATACGCCGCCGCCAAAGACAGGCAAGTCCAGATTGAAACCGAAATCGCCAAGATTACGGATATACTTATGCATATTGAAGTCCTTAACATGGACGAGGTCTGCACGGACTGTGTTTCTTTCGGGTCCAAGGTTAAGCTTTTTGATAAAGAAAATAACGAAGAGATTGAATATAGAATTTTGTCCACCTTGGAGGCCAGCAGCAGAAATAACATAATTAGCGACCAAAGCCCTATTGGAAAAGCCCTTATGGGAAGAAAAAAAGGCGAAACAATCAAAGTAAAGACCCCCGGCGGAGAGATTGAGTTCAAAATTCTTGACATAACCAAATAAATATATAAGGAGCAAAAGATATAGATGTCCGATAATATTCAGAGTGTATCCGAAGAACTTGATATCAATGAAATTATCGCCATTAGGCACAAAAAACTTAATGAGCTTAAAGAGCAAGGCAAAGACCCGTTTGAGATAGTCAAATATGTTAAGACCCATGATACAATTGACATATTCGAAAAATATCAAGAATTGGAGGGCAAAACGGTATCTTTGGCGGGCAGGATTGTCTCCAAAAGAGTTATGGGCAAGGCAAGCTTTGTCCATATACTTGACCATAAGTCAAAAATACAGTGCTATGTGCGAGTAAACGAACTTGGAGAAGATGAATACTCTGAATTTAAGAAACTGGATATCGGCGATATTATCGGCGTGACAGGAGAGGTGTTCACCACAAAGAAAGGGGAGATTAGCATAAAGCTTAAGGAATATATTTTGCTTAGCAAGTCTTTGCTCCCTCTTCCCGAAAAATTCCATGGGCTTAGGGACCTTGATTTGAGATACCGCCAAAGGTATGTGGATTTGATAGCCAATCCAGAAGTAAAAGAGACCTTTGTCAAGAGGTCCAAGATAATCACAGCCATAAGGACCTTTTTGGAAAAGAAAGGCTTTTTGGAGGTGGAGACCCCCATATTGAACATTATTCCCGGCGGAGCAAACGCAAGACCTTTTATTACCCACCACAACACATTGGATATAGACATGTATTTGAGAATAGCTCCCGAACTATATCTCAAAAGACTTATTGTGGGCGGTTTTGAAAAGGTTTATGAGCTGGGACGCCTTTTTAGAAACGAGGGTATGAGCGTAAAACACAATCCCGAGTTCACTTCCATAGAGCTGTATCAGGCTTATGCCGACTATAACGATATGATGGACATTACCGAAGAGCTTTTCAAATACTGCGCAAAGGAGATAGTGGGAAGCACTAAGATAAATTATCAGGGTGTGGAACTGGATTTTGAAAGCAAATGGCAAAGAATTCCCATGATAGAGCTTGTAAAAGAGCATATCGGGATTGACTTTTCAGTTGAGGATTTAGATACCATAAGAAAAAAAGCAAAGGATATAGGAGTGGAGCTGGACGAAGATACCACATGGGGCAAGGCGCTCTATCAAATCTTTGACGAAAAGATAGAGGAAAAGCTTGTTCAGCCCATATTTGTTATAGACTATCCCGTCGAGGTAAGCCCTCTTGCCAAGAGAAAGAAGTCCGACCCAAGACTCACAGAAAGGTTTGAATTCTTTATCGCCTCAAGAGAAATGGGCAACGCCTTTAGCGAGCTTAACGATCCCATAGACCAAAGGGCGAGATTTGAGCAGCAGGCAAGAGAAAGAGCAAAGGGCGACGAGGAAGCCCAAATGACCGACGAGGACTTTGTGACGGCTTTGGAGTACGGCATGCCTCCCACCGGCGGACTGGGCATCGGTATCGACAGAATGGTCATGCTCTTTACCGACAACCACAACATTAGAGATGTTTTGCTCTTCCCCACCATGAAGCCCAAAAAATGAGCTCATTCTATATAAAGATAAAAAAACATTCAAGGTTTATTAGATTTCATACGCCGGGTCATAGCGGTAGATTGCCAAAAGCTCTTATAAAAACGGATATTACCGAACTTTTTTATAGCGACAATTTGTTAAACCCCAAAGACGGCATAAAAAAACTTGAAAAAAAGCTTTCCTCAATCTATCTGTCGGACAGTGCTTTTATCAGCGCCAACGGTGCCACCAACAGCCTGATGACGGCAATCTATGCCCTAAAGGATAAAGGAGCTTTTTTGATAGTGGGCGACGCCCATTCTTCGGTCTATAACGCCTTAAGGGTTTTTAATCTGCAAGCCTATTATATCTCCGACATAAAAAGCCCCGAGGACATACCCGCCGATGTTCAAACTGTTATTATAACATCGCCGAACTACTTTGGGTGTGTCAAGGATATTAAAAGACAAAAAGAACTTATTAAGGACAAATTTATTATTTTAGATATGTCCCACGGGTCGCATTTTATTTTTTCCCAAAAGGATCTTTTTGAGAGTTCCACGCTTTGCGATTTGGTTGTGTGTTCTTTACATAAAACTTTGCCCGTTGCTACGGGAGGGGCGGTTTTGCTCTCTTATAATAAGGATTTAAGCCAAAGATGTTTTGAGGCAAGAAAACTCTTGCATTCCACTTCCCCGTCCTATATCGTCTTATCCAGTATATCAAGGGCATTTGAGATACTTGAGAAAAAAGGCGAAAAGCTTTATCAAAAAGTCAAACAAAGTATAGACATATTCAAGAGAAAATCCCAAAAAATAGGCGTGGAGTGCATTGAAAACGACGATTATACAAGGCTTGTGATTGCCACCAAATATGAGGGCGGGCAGATAGAAAAGGCGCTTGTTGAAAAAGGTGTCGTCCCTGAAATGAGTTACTTAAATCAAGTGATCTTTATTGTGACGCCATATAACTGCGGGCGTTTATTCAGGCTCTATCGAGCGTTAAAGAAAGTTTTGAAAAAGCCTTTTAGCCTTTATCTTGGTCAAGATACTTTACCCCAAACGGACAAGGCGGTAAAGCTGGAGTTTGGAAAGGATTATGAAATAGTGGAACTTGAGCGGGCTTTGGGCCGAAAAGCCTATAAGGGAATCGGACTTTATCTCCCGAGAACGCCTTTGATAAGACCTGCCGAAACAATAACCCGTGAAAAGCTGGATATCATACTCAACAACCTTGACAGATGCTTTGGGCTTGATAACGGCGGGATAGCTGTGATATCATATAAAGACGGAGGAAGAAAATGAAAGGTTTTGTGACAATAGAGGGTTGCGAGGGCGTGGGGAAGTCCACTCAAGTGAGATTTTTGAAGGAATACCTTGAAAGAACCTCCCAAGCAGCAGTCTTTACCAGAGAACCGGGGGGAACTCAAGCTGGTGAGAAAATAAGGGAAATACTGCTCCAGAAAAAAATGGGTGCGGTATGCGAAGCGCACCTTTTCGCCGCCGCAAGGGCGGAACATATAGATAAGGTTATTTTGCCCGCAATAAAAGAGAATAAGCTTGTGATATGTGACAGATATATAGACTCTTCTTTTGCCTATCAGGGATTTGCCAGAGGGCTGGGTATAGAGAAAGTCATACAAATAAACAGTTATGCTATGCAAAACTGCATGCCCCAATATACGGTGTTTTTGGATATGAGCCCTTTGAATTCTTGGCGCAGGCAAAAGGGCAAAGTCATTGATGACAGAATGGAAAAAGAAACCGTTGAATTCCATTTGAAGGTATACAACGGCTTTTTGGAGCTGTTGAAGATGTATCCCCAAAGGTTTATACGCATTGTGCCGCATGAGGACAAGCTTCAGACCTTTGAAAGGATAAAGACCGCTCTTATAGAAAGAGGTTTCATAAACTAATGAGAATAGCCAAACTGGCGGATACTGCCGCATATAAGAGCTTAAAAAAAGATATAGAAAGCGGTATGATTGGGCATGCCTATATGGTGATAAGCCCCGACGGTGTCGCCCGAAAACAGTTTCTTAAGCTTGCCGCCGCAAGCATAATGTGCGACAAGGGGGGCTGCTTGGCGTGCAGTTTGTGCAAAAGGGTGTTAGAGAGAAACCACCTGGATGTCAAGTTCTATGATATAACCACAAAAATGACAGTTGAGCAAGCCATAAGCATAATTGAGGATACCCATACCGCAATTTTGGAGGGCGGGCGAAAGCTCTATCTTTTGGATAATTGCGAGAATATGGACCTTAGGGTGCAGAACAAATTCCTAAAAACTTATGAGGAGCCTAACCCAAATGTGACTATATTCATGGCGGTCACAAACGAAAACAGCATGCTTAGGACAATCAATTCCCGCGCCAAGAAGTTGTATATAAATCCTTTTTCTTCTGAAGAGCTTGTGCAGGAGCTTATGAGCTTGGGCGTGGACAAAAAATCAGCCGAGATAGCCGCCGCTTATTCCCAAGGCTCTATGGAAAAAGCCGAAAAGATGGCTGAAAATAGCGAATATCAAGAGCTTTTTTCTATAGTTTTTGATATTCTTTTGAGCTTAAAGAATTCCAAGCAGATAGTGGATTTTTTGCCGAATAGGATTTTTGACAAGGAAAATATTAATACTACCCTTGATTTTATGGAAATAATACTGTCGGATGTGTTAATATTAAGTTCTAAAGCCGAAATTGGTCTTAAGATAATAAATAGGGACTTTGATTTAGAGACTATCGCCGAGGGTTTTTCTGCGGCAGGGGCGGCAATGGCGATTTTGGCGATAAACGAAGCGCGGACGAGGTTATATTATAATATAAACGCTGTCAGCGTAACCGAAAGGCTTTTATTCGATATACTGGAGGCAAGATATAAATGGCAATAGTTGTGGGAGTAAAATTTAAGAATATAGGCAAAACATATTATTTTTCGCCTAAGGACATAGAATTTAAGGAAGGGGACGGGGTGATCACCGAAACCGTTCGAGGTGTGGAATACGGCACAGTGGTCATGGCAAACAAGATTGTCGACGACAGCGAAATCGTGCAGCCTTTGAAAGAAATTATTAGAAAGGCTTCTGAAGAGGATACAAAAAGACATCTTGAAAATCTTCAACAAAGAAAAGAGCTTGTCAAGATAGTGAATGAAAAAGTAAAAAAACATGGTCTTGCCATGAAGATTGTGGATGCGGAATACACATTTGATAGGAACAAGATCATAGTATACTTTACCGCCGAGGGTAGGATTGACTTTAGAGAACTTGTAAAGGATTTGGCGAGCGTATATCATTTGAGGATAGAATTAAGGCAGATATATGAAAGAGATGACATAAAGATGAGAGGGGCATTAGGACCTTGCGGAAGACCGTGCTGCTGTGCCACTCATTTGCAGGATTTTGAAAAGGTCAGTATAAAAATGGCAAAGATTCAAGGGCTTTCTTTGAATCCCACCAAGATAAGCGGATGTTGCGGAAAGCTGATGTGCTGTCTAAAGTATGAGAACGACTATTATAAAGAGACATATAGCAAAATGCCCAAGGTGAATTCCACGGTGATTACGCCGGACGGAGAGGGAACGGTCCTAAGCAACGATATCTTGAGGCTTCAGACCAAGGTCAAAATCAATCTTGAAGACGGTACGGCGGATATTAAGACATATCCCTTGGAAAAAATAAACGCCCACCAGACTCAGAAAGAAGAGGACGACGAAGAATAATAATAAAAATACCGCTTAACGGTTGAGTATAAGCTATTTTAGAGTTATAATAGTATGGGTTTTCGGGGTGTAGCGCAGTTTGGTAGCGTGCATGGTTCGGGACCATGAGGCCGCGGGTTCAAGTCCCGCCACTCCGACCAAGTTCCGCTTCCGCAAGGAAAGCGGAACTTTAATTTATAAGTTTTATCATTTGTTTTTTATTTTTGTTATGAAAAAACATATTCCTAAAAGCTTGCGTCAAGCGCAAAAAATAAGGGCTTTTCCCTTTTGGGTTGCCAAAAGATTTTTTAACTAATTTTGAGTTCTAAAGTCAATAATGCTATCGCCAAGTTCAAAAACAATCTAATGTTTATGTATAAGGGCTTAAGAAAATAGTTCCGTTGATAGATATCTTTCTCCTGTGTCGGGCAGTAGGGCGAGGATTTTTTTGTCTTGGTTTTCGGGCTTTTGGGCGATAATTGTGGCGGCGTAAAGTGCGGCGCCGGAGGATATTCCCACAAGCGCCCCTTCAGTTTGGGCAAGCGTTTTTGCAGTGGAGAAGGCGTCCTCGTTGGATACGGTTGTGACTTTGTCATAGATTTTTGTATTCAAAACTTCGGGAACAAAACCCGCTCCTATGCCTTGAATCTTATGCGGACCCGCTGTATTTTTTGATAAGACGGGCGAATCTAAGGGCTCTACGGCTATTATTTCAAGGTTCTTTATATGCTGTTTTAAGACCTCACCCACACCAGTTATGGTGCCTCCCGTGCCCACTCCCGCCACAAAAAAGTCCAAATCCCCGTCGGTGTCATTTAAGATTTCCAAAGCTGTCGTGTCCCTATGCACTTGTGGGTTTGCGGGATTGGAGAATTGGGAAGGGATATAGGAATTTTTTATCTCCCTATTCAGCTGTTCGGCTTTCTCTATGGCGCCTTTCATGCCTTTTTTGCCGTCGGTAAGGTAGATTTCCGCACCCAGCGCTTTCAAAAGCGCCCTTCTTTCCACGCTCATGGTCTCGGGCATCGTCAAAATAAGGCGGTATCCTTTGGCAGCGCACACAAAAGCCAAAGCTATGCCGGTGTTCCCGCTTGTGGGTTCTATTATTATGCTGTCCGAGCTTATCAGCCCCTTTTTTTCAGCGTCTTCTATAAGTGCGTGCCCCACTCTGTCTTTTACTGAACTTAAGGGATTAAAGCTTTCGAGTTTGACGATAATATCGCCGTGGAGCTGAAGTTTTTTTCTATAATTGTTTAATCTAAGAAGAGGTGTTCTCCCGATTAAATCAGTGATGCTTTGAGCAATCTTCATAAATTCTCCTTTATCTCAACATACCGCTTTGATTTTTTAATATTATACCATAGATGTTTGATAAATTACTCAATTATTTTATACCACAGATTCATGTTCTCTATACTTTGCCCGATATTGGTATTGTTGACAAGAGTACCGCCAAAAACATATCCCATTTTTGAGACTATCGAATTCATGCCGTATGACACGCTTCTTGCCAGAGTATAGACCATTTTATAGCCCAGCTCTTTCAAGTCTTTTTCCATTCTGTCAAGCAGAATAAGGGAATAGCTTTTGCCTCTGTATTCGGGAATAACCGCAAAGTCGGTCATTTCTGAATTAAGATATTTTTTGTTTGTTTCGCTGGAAGAGATTGCGAAGAGCTTTTTGCCGTCAAAAATGCCGTAATATATAAAGTTCTCTTGCATAATTTTCTCTAAAAACTGCGGTTTGGTCACGGGATAAGGGTATGTTTGAAAGACTTGCTTGTATACCTTTGACATCTCCAAGGAATCTTCGGGGGTCAGTTTTCTTAGGAGCATGTTTTTTTCAAGGGGGAAAACCTCTTTCTTGTTCTTTTTTGATTTTGCGATATTAAGCACTCTATCCAGTTCCTTTGGGTCTTTGACGCTCTTTCTCTCTTGGGTAAGGAACTTCGCCATAAAAAGACAAGTCTCTTTGCCATTATAGTATTTGGGCAGTATCCCCTCTATGACATATCCCGAGTCTATGAAAATGTCTTGAGCGTGTTCGGGAACTTTGGCAAGTATCTTGGAAAACTTCCCTTTAACAGCCAATTTATCCAGATATTCGGTTATTATCGGAATGTCTTTGGTGTCCAAATCTATCAGATATACCCTGTCGTTTATTTTTCCATATCGGATAGTAGAGTCTATCTTTGAAGCGCCTTTCATTTATTTGTTCTCCTTGACTCCTATTAAGGACTTAAGAGTATGACCTTTTGAGCTTAAAGCGTGTTCTTTTTTATTATGGGCATAGCTTATGTTGTTATTACTTATTCATTTTTCATAGAGTTTGTTCAACCTTAGAAAAATACTTCGTTTAGATAGTTTCCGTAATAAGGCTGATAATAATTATACCATTAGGGGCTTTATTAATGTTTCATCTTCAAAAAACGCCAAAGAAAGACACATGGTTTTTTCCATTTTATATATGAATCGGCACTTTTTTAATATAAAATGTCTGTTATTGACTTATTTTTGAGGAGAAAGTATAATTATGTTTGTAGGATAAAAAAATATGAAATATGCCTTAAAAATTCTAAGAGAATTTTTCTTGGACCATAAGAAAAAGCTTTTGCTTTCTCTTCTTTTCATGATTATGATTTTGCTGCTTATTATTCCTCCCCTTTTTAATCATTACTCTAAGGAAAAAGAAAAATTTGCCTTGCAGGCGGCACAAAACGCCCAAGCTTCAATCAAAAGAAGCCAAATAAAAGCACTTGAGCTAAATCAGAGTGACCTTCAAAAGAAAGAATACATAGAATTGAAAGAATCTCTAAAATTGCTTTTGAACATTAATAATGAGATTGATAGTTCTTATCTTTTGAGATTGGAAGGGGAGAGCTTGCTGGTTATAGCGGATTCCAAAGATATCTTATCCCAAGAGCATAAACCATCGGGAACAGTGTTGGGCTCTCTTTCAGAGAAAAATCTTAATATGATAAAAAAAGATAAGCCCAGCGTTATATCAGATCCTTTATTTGGAGAAAATTTCATGGCGGTAATAGTTCCCGTCAAAGAAGAAGATACCAATGATTCAATAGCTTTATATGTGAATTTACATTCCAAAAAGACATGGAATAAACTTGCCATAAAAGAGACCGCGCATTTTGCGACTATTGTTGTGGTATTTTATTTATTAATAAACGCTGTCTACCTTGTGTTGGCTTTGAACTATAAGCTTTATAAGGAAAAATCTCAATTAATTGAAGCAAACAAACAGATAAAAGAAAGCAAAATACTAATGGACGAGAATATTCGTCAGTTAAGCAAATCTGAGAAAAAACTGTCCAAAATCTTACAAATGATACCCACTATGATGGTTGTCACATCAAATTATGGCGTTATAAAAGAAGTGAATGACGCTTTTATAACCAAGCTCAATTACGACAGGCAAAGCCTTGTGGGCAAAAATATATTTGAAGTGGATATGTTTGTCAGCGAGACGCAAAAATCCTGCCTAAAGTATAATTTTGAAAAAGGTCAAACTCTGTTATACTATGAAACGGAAATCAAGAGTGTGGACAATAAAGTTTTTTCGGTGTTTTTATCAATGGATATAGTGACATATCAAGACCAAACCGACTGTATATTTTCGTTTATAGATATCACAAAGAGAAAGAAAGCTGAAGAACAGATAAGCAATCTTGTAAATAAGTACAAGACTATTATTGCCGTATCCAATTCGGGAGGCTGGGAATACAATGTCGAAAGCGGGAACTTTTACTTAACTGAAGAATATTTCTCCATGTTGGGGCATTATCACAAAAAGTCAGTCGACAAGTATGATTTGATAAAAGATTGGTATGAAATGATGCATCCGGAGGATAGGGATAAGGCTTTCAAGACTTTTGAGGATTATGTTAAGAGCAACAAAGGCTCGATGTTTGAACACATCTTTAGATTAAGGCATAAAGACGGCAGGTGGCTATGGATTTTGTCCAGGGGAAGAAGACTTTTTCTCGAAGATGGGAAGCTTACGGATACCATAATCGGAACGCATATCGATATAACCGACCTGAAGAAAAAAGAAGATGAAATCGAATACCTTAATTATCACGATTTGCTTACGGGTTTGAATAACAGAAGAAGCTATGAAAAAGAGCTTGAAAAGTTTTTGCAAAAAGAAAACCTGCCTCTTGCGATCGTTATGGCGGATGTAAACGGTCTTAAGCTGACTAACGACGCTTTCGGGCACCTTCAAGGAGATAATTTGCTGATAGAAGTTGCAAAGGTAATCAAAAGCCATGTAAGACTGGAAGATTTTGTGGCGAGGCTTGGAGGGGACGAATTTATTATTCTTATGCCTAAATCTGTATCCACGGACGCTGAAAAACTTGTGAAAGAAATCAACGCCTCCTTAGCCCAAAACCCCTCACACAATGTGGTGGTCTCGGTATCTTTCGGCTGGGCGACAAAAAAAGACGACAATGAGGATTATATAAATGTATATAAGCGGGCAGAATATAGGATGTATCGGAAGAAGTTATCCGAAAAAAAGAGCAAAAGGAGCCACAGCATAAAACTTATATTCACCGCTCTTCAAGAAAAGAGCGTTCAGGAAAAAGAACACTCCCATAGAGTGAGCAGGTACTGTCTTTTGATTGGGCGGGAGCTGGGACTTGATTATAAGGAAATCTTAGAGCTTGAAACCGCTGGTCTTATGCATGATATCGGAAAGATAGGCATAGAAGAAGAGATTTTAAACAAAAAAGGCAGGCTCTCTTCGGATGAGTGGCGGATTATGAAAAGACATTCGGAGATTGGATATAGGATTTTGAGCGCGGCGAACGAGTTCAGCGACATATCCACATATGTACTGCATCATCATGAGAGGTGGGACGGAACGGGTTATCCCCACAAACTTAAAGGCGAAGATATTCCTTTGGTATCCAGAATAATAGCTATTGCCGATGCTTATGACGCTATGACAAGCCAAAGATGTTATAAAAAGATTCTGACGAAAAAAGAAGCGGTAAGAGAAATTATAGAAAACGCGGGCAAGCAGTTTGACCCCTATATAGCAAAACTCTTTGTGGAGAAAGTTCTTAAGCAGACTTGGACTGAATAAGTCTTGATTTTTTTTATAATAGTCATTCAATAAGATGTCGGTCTTTAATTAAAGATTGATTTTCTTTTTTTTATGTGTTATTTTTATTTCATGGAGCCGATATGAATGTAATTGAGATTATTAAAGAAAAAAAGCTTGTCCCCGTAATAAAAATTGACGAATTGGAGACCACCGTTCCCCTTCTTAGAGCCTTGCAAAAAGGCGGTATAAAGGTGGCGGAGATTACATACCGAACTGCTTGCGCCCAAGAGGCGATAAAGACCGCCATAGAGAACTTTCCCATTATGGCAATAGGGGCGGGTACAGTAGTGAACGATAAACAGGCGGAACAAGCCTTGAGGCTTGGCGTAAAGTTCGTGGTCAGTCCGGGGTTTGACGAAAAAATAGCCCTAAGATGTAAAGATAATCTTGTACCGTATTTTGGCGGATGTGTCACCCCGACGGAAATTATGCGTGCTATGGATTTAGGGTTTGATATAGTCAAGTTTTTCCCTGCGCAAGCTATGGGCGGCTTAAAGACCATAAAAAGCCTTGCCGCACCTTTTCCCAGTGTTAAGTTTATGCCGACGGGCGGCATAAACTTAGACAATCTCAAAGAATATCTGTCCTTTGAAAAGGTCATAGCGTGCGGCGGAAGCTGGATGGTCAAGTCCGAGCTAATAAAAAACAGGGACTATGAAAAGATAACAAAGCTGTGCGAAGAGGCTGTCAGGGAGGTAGAGAATATATGAGAGCAGTGACTTTTGGAGAGATCATGTTGAGGCTTGCGCCCGAGGGGTATTTGAGGTTTTGTCAAGCGGATAAATTCAATGCCACATACGGCGGAGGCGAAGCCAATGTGGCTGTATCGTTGGCGAATTATGGTGTGGACGCCGCTTTTGTCAGCAAGGTTCCCAATAATGAAATAGGTCAAGCCGCTCTCAACAGCTTGAGAAAATACGGCGTGGACACTTCCTTCATAGCAAGGGGCGGAGAAAGGCTGGGAATATACTTTTTGGAAAAAGGCGCATCCCAAAGGGCGTCCAAAGTTATCTATGACAGGGCGCATTCTGCTATTGCGGAGGCGACAGAAGAAGATTTTGACTGGAAAGAAATTTTTAAGGGTGCGGACTGGTTTCATTTTACGGGTATAACTCCTGCGCTAAGTGATAAATTGGCGGATATTTGTCTTTTCGCTGTCAAAACCGCCAAAGAAATGGGACTTAAGGTGTCTTGCGACCTAAATTATAGAAAAAAGCTGTGGACAAGGGAAAAGGCACAAGCCGTAATTACAAAGCTTATGCCCTATGTGGACCTTCTCATCGCCAATGAAGAAGATTGTCAAGATGTGTTCGGCATAAAAGCCCAAGACAGCGATATATTATCGGGAGATATTTCAAGAAAAGGGTATATGTCTGTTGCCAAACAGCTTATGGAAAGATTTAAGTTCGAGTATGTCGCAATTACATTACGGGGAAGTTTGTCAGCAAGTGACAACAAATGGTCGGGGATGCTGTATGACGCAAAGGATTTTTATTTCTCCAAAGAGTATCTGATAAGAATAGTGGACAGGGTAGGCGGCGGCGACTCCTTTGGAGGCGGTCTTATATTCAGTCTGATGAAAGGTTTTGATTTGCAAAGATGTATTGACTTTGCGGTGGGCGCAAGCTGCCTTAAGCATACGATAGAGGGCGATGTAAACTTGGTGAGCTATGAAGAAGTCATAAGGCTCATTGAGGGCGACGCAAGCGGAAGGGTGCAAAGATAGAGGTTAGGATATGAAATTAGCAAGAATTTTATGGAATAATAGAGTTTGTTACGCAAAAGTAGAGAATGATAGGTATTATCTCATAGACGGAGATATGTTCGATATAAAAGGGGTGTCCGAGACTCCTCTCAAAGGGGATATAAAGATTTTGCCCCCCACAGAGCCTACAAAAATAGTGGCTTTGGGTGCAAATTATAAAAAACACGCCAAGGAGCTAAATCTGAAAATCAATTCCGTTCCATTGATATTTTTGAAGCCTCCTTCATCTATTATTGCCAGCGGAGAGGATATAATCATCCCCAAGAATGCCCAAAAGGTGGACTATGAGGCGGAGCTTTGTGTGGTGATAAAGAAAGACTGCAAGGATGTAAGACCTGAAGACGTCTTTGAGGTTATTTTAGGCTATACCTGTGCCAACGATGTTTCGGAAAGGGTATTCCAAAAATCTGACGGGCAGTGGACAAGAGCCAAGGGATTCGATACTTTTTGCCCGGTAGGACCAGTGGTGGAGACCCAGCTTGACGGCGACAATGTAGATCTTAAAGCGGTGGTGAACGGCAAAGTGGTGCAACAAGGCAATACAGCGGATATGATACATGACATAAAGTCGATAGTAAGTTTTGTGTCGGGAATTATGACCTTGAAGAAAGGCGATTTGATTATGACCGGAACGCCCGAGGGTGTGGGTGAGATAAAGTCCGGTGATGTGGTGGAAATCGTCATTGAGGGTATAGGTAAATTGAAAAATAGGGTGATTTAGCAGAAAAAGTCTTATAAGAATATATAATACAAAAATCTTATAAAAATTAGCTTAAATTTTTTATTTGGTATGTTGCTATTTAATAGATAATTATGATATAATTATTTAGTGCATATTTTTATTAAAAAGTTTTTTGTGTCGCAATTTCAAGGCGGAAGGAGATGTAATATGTCAGCTAAAAAAGTATTTGGTACAGCAATTTTTGTGATAACTGTTATGCTGTTATTGTCTTTGGGGGTGTTTTTCAATCCCTCTGACCCTATCGGGGCATTTGAACATCAATTTACTGTATACGATGCTGATATAAATTTGGAAGAAGAAGAGGCTGTATTTACCGTATCTAGGAATTTTTCTAATACAGCGGCGTCTATAAATTATAGAACGGTATCTTTGACAGCTTTTGAGGGAACTCATTTTACTCCTCAATATGGTCTTTTGGAGTTCGAGGAGGGCGAATATGAAAAGGAAATTATTGTACCGATAACAAGCGCCAACGAAGAGTATACTACATATGAAGCCACTAAATATTCCAATATAGACAGAGAATTTTATCTGGAAATTTATAATCCTTCCTATGGCGGCATAGATAAAGATAAGGGGACGGCGACTTTATCAAAGGATTTGGGATATCAAGTTGGTGAAGAAGCTTTTGATTTTTCTCAAACATTCACCGTTAACCTGTGGTTAGAGAGTGGGACAGGCGGTTTTTGTAGTGATGTCACCATGCCTTTGGACGGATACTGCTACCTTGTATCCGACGGATATTACATTAATTTAACAATTGAATATACAGCAGAATATGAGACTTTAAGCCAATTCCTAATCGCCTTAATGCCTCATGACACTACTGATATTCCTCAATATAATGAGTCTTTTGTTATAACTTCTTTGAACGATGCCCACTATGCCGCTCTTTTCAATACTGACAATACCCAAATTTCGGAATTTGAAGTTCCCTTTGTCTCTTCTCCCGCAATTTTTATTTATTATAGCCTATTCGGCGAAGATATGCTTGAAGACGAGCTTGGACTAAGGTCAGATAAATTTGCTGGGTATGATTTATATTTTGAAAATATAAATTCAGACTTCTATTCCTTAATTTCCATTAATGGAATACAAGTCGACATAAAAGTCCAAGATATATCCGCTCCCGCTTTTCTTGGCACAAGCGGTTTTTATGGAACATACAAACAAGGCGACGAGCTTTTCATAAGCTTGGTTTTTGATGAAGTCATCTCTCAAGAAAGCGATTTGTCGGATTCTTATTTTTCCACCACTAGCGGAGATTTTTATTATCATAGCGGTGCGGGAAGCAATATTTTAGTCTATCGGGGAGTTTTGGGAGAGGTTGAAGAAGAGATTGAGTTTTTATCCTTTAACAACGGCTCCATAGAAGACTTTAGCGGCAATCAAACGGCTTTTGAAGAGCCATTCAGCGTTTCTATCGAGGTGGAAAAGTCCTATGACTATACGGCAGAACACTATAAGGTCAATTCCACGGGCGGTTTCGACTTAGCCCAAACCGAGGTATTTCAAGGAAAAGAGGGCGAGGTTGTCTATGCCCAAGAGAAGGATTTTTCGGGATATACGGTCATAGAACACCCTGATAGCGTCCAAAGCGGAGCTGTTTTGAGCGACGGCAGTCTTACGCTTAAGCTGTTTTATAAATTGAATCAAGTTTATCTTGGGGGCGGTTCGGATGCAAACGACGGCTCAACGCCCAGTACAGCGGTCGCCACTTTCGCCGCAGCAAAGAATATGATACTCCAAGACGGCTTCATAATTATCGCAGATACTGTGATTATTTCCGATGAACAGATATGGGACGATTCCAATGTCTTAAGAGGTTTTGAAGGCGTACTAATCAATATAGGCGAGGGCGGAAAGCTGACATTGACGAATGTTATTATTGACGGCAAAAAGGATGAATTCGGAAGCGGGCTGGGGTCTATGATTGTTGTGCAAGAGGGAGGAGAGCTTGTCATTAGTGGAGCAAGCGAGCTAAAAAACAACAATTCCACAGGGCTGTCCGAGGGAGGCGCAATTAATAACAGCGGAACGCTTGTCATTCAAGGCGGTTCTATAACCCAAAACAATTCCAACTTTGGTGGGGGAATCTTTAATAATTCAAGCGGAGAGATATTGCTTACGGGCGGAATTATTGCTGAAAACACAGCCTCCAACGGCGGGGGAATCTATAACAGCGAAGGAAAAGTGGAGATAGAAAACGTGGATATTTATTCCAATACCGCCACATCCACCAACGGCGGGGGCGGAGGAATTTATACTACGGCTGGAGAGCTGATCTTAAATGGAGATGAAGTTAAGATTTATCAAAACAAAGCGGTGGCGGGCTCTTCAAAAGGCGGAGGTATCTTTGCGGCAGGTTGGAGCGCTCAGAAAGGCAGTTTAAGGATACATAACGCTTTGATTTTCGAAAACGAGTCTGTATATGGCGGGGGTATCTATATTACTGAAGACAGTTACCTAAATATCGCCAATGGGCAAATTTCACATAATATCGCTGCATATGGCGGTGGAGTTTATTCGGAAAGCGTGCCCGAAGAAGAGTATTCTTTCGTTGGCGGGCTTATACAAGACAACTATGCTGGTACAGAGGGTGGCGGTCTATATGTAAACGGCGGAGAGTTCGTTATGAACGGCGGAGAAATAAGATACAACCAATCCGAAGCCAATGGAGGAGGGGTATTTGTATCACTCTCTGCCTTGTTTACTCTTGAGGACGGTTTGATTGTTGAGAACGAGGCGATAGGCTCAGGCTCTATCGGAGGCGGCATAAAGAATTATGGCACGATAGATATTCAGGGCGGAACGGTTCAAGGCAACTCTTCCTATCAAACGATAGGGTTTATCGGCGGCGGAATAGCCAACTCTGGCGTGTTCTATCTTGACGGCGGTGCCGAGATTTCGGATGTCATACACTTAACAAATGATTTCCCCATAAAGCTTACAGGGCTTCCCGAAAATGAAAAAGTGTTTGAGATATTCTATGGCTATGACCCCATTGAGGAATTCTTTGATTCGGTATGCGTGGAAGGATATTTGGTAAACGCCGAAGAAGCCAAACAGAATTTCGATGTGCTGAATATAGAGGTGCTGTTGTCGGCAAGCGACAATAACCTTATCTTAAAACAAGCAATAAGGATTTCTTTCAATAGGAATGACAGCTTTGACGGAACTGGTACCATGAGTCCCCAATACGGCGTGGAAGGGGAGACGATAATATTATCATATAATAGATACGCCAGATTTAATCATAAGTTCTTGGGATGGTCGACTCAAAAAGATGATGTATATCCTGAATATAGCGACCAAAGCGAATTTATCGTACCCGACCAAAATGTGGTTCTTTATGCGATATGGTTGAGAATCATACCCAAATGGCAGGAATATGTGGCTTCGAGTTTTGACGGCGGCGACGGGTCTCCCCAAGACCCCTATCAGATTAAGAACGCCGCGCAGCTTGCCTATCTTGCACAGCTTGTAAATCAAGGAAATATCGCTTACAGCCAAAAACACTATATTTTGACCGATGATATAGATTTGTCAGCAGCGGACATCGAGGGCGAGGACTATATCATTTGGGTGCCTATCGGCATAGGTGAGGAAATCTTTAGGGGTGTTTTTGACGGCAACGGATATCAGATAAGCGGACTCTTTGTTGATATAGGTCAAACCGACTATGACAACTTCGGTCTTTTCGGCAATGTCAGTAACGGCGCCACAATAAAGAATGTCGGGCTTAAGGATATCGTGTATACTGGAACAAGCCAAAACGGCGTAACAATCGGCGGTTTGGTATACAACGCCAATAACGCTAACTTTTTGAATGTATATGTGGAAGATATAAGCTTGGATTTGGAAGCCGACAGCGTAGTTTTGGGACCAATTCTTGTCTTTGGCACAAATATAACCTTAGAGAACTTCTATGTATTAAATGTAGACGCCAATATAAGCGGAAGTATGACTACACATTATATAGGAGACTTGACGGGCAGTAATCATGTGGCTGTGGGATACTACTATTCAAACGACGACCAGCTTGTAGTCTATGAAAATATTGACAATATAGAGGAGACCACGCCGTCATATGAAGAAATGTACGATACGGCGGTAGCTTATAACTCCTTGGCGCTTAAAGAGGGCAGGGACTTACGGTTCTATTATTGGATTGACAGTGACGATTATTTCCCCCGCCTTCAGAAGCTTGAGCTTTTGGAAGAGGTATATCTAACCAAAGGAGAGGGTAGAAGCTTAGGCTCAGATACCGTATTTTCCTTTGACGAGGCAATAATTGCTCTTAAAAAGGGCGGAACTATTGTCCTCACCAACAGCGGCGGAGACTTTGAAATAGAGGACAGCGAGATATGGACTTTACCTCAAGCTGTTTTTGGCGAGGCGTTTGTGTTAACCCAAATCAATATCTTTGTCACATCAAGCGGAACTTTGACTTTAAGGGATATCTCCATACAACCCGAGCTGACACAGGGTATTATCAATCGGGGCACTCTTCTGATAGAAGAAGGGACTTCCATTATTGCGATGATTGTCAATGAAAATGTGACGAAGCTTTTCGACAATTTGGACAATCAGATAGATGTATACGGAATCGTTTGTGAAGACGGCGGAAGGATTGAGGTACATGAACCTTTGTTTGACAGCATTTTGCTTGATACTTCTTTTCTTGCAAGCGGGTATCCTTTGATTACAGGAGTGGGATTGGATATATCGGGATATATATATAATTTCACATTGGACGACAGAGTGCTGTTATTTGAAGAGAACTGGCTGGTTGTCTATACCGTTGAGAATGAGGTTTATTTGGATATATACAGTCCTACCGACGGCAGCGGCTTAGAGTCTAACCCTGTCAACAATATTCAAAAAGCGCTGGATGTAGTCAATCCCGTCGGAGGTATTATTTATATAATAAATACCTATGATTTGGATGAAGATGTCACTTGGGATTTTTCGGGATACGATATCATACTTTGCCCATATATATATTCGAATAATCTATTTAAGGTCAATGAGAATACCACCCTTACTCTTATAAACGCAAATATCGAGGCGGTATTTGCGGCTGAAGTGGAAGGCAAGATTGTTTTAATAAATACCGAAATAAACGCACTTGAAGAAAGCGAGGAGTATAGTGCCGTAACCTTGTATAGAGCGGCGGAAATGGAGCTTGACGGCTCTACCCAATTTTATGGAAATCCGATATCAGATGTGCTTATGGTCAGTGCGGATGATGAATATCCGAGAATTACTTTGACCGAATACACACCATACAGCCTGACGATATTGGTTATTGAAGAAAATTTTGGCGAGTACCGCTTGGACTGGAATCAAGAGATAGTCAGAGTTAAGGGCGGTGTGGAGCTTGATATATCTTTGGTCTTAGACAATTTTAATATAAGATCCCGCAATGGTGAATTTGAATTTAATGATCTTTATAGTTTGAGAGCGGAGAACAACACGATTTTGGCTGAATATAAAAGATTCAATATCAGCATTCTTAATAAGAAAGACGGAGATATCCACTCTGAACAAATTATTATTATAAATGATAAGGTTGACGATACAATCATAGAGAAACCTTTCAGGCTTGGTTATGAATTCATAAAATGGTTAAATGACGAAACCGACGAAGAATACGATTTTGACCAAAATGTCGTCAAGGATTTGACGCTTTATGCGGAATGGGAAAACTATTTCGCCACCGAAGACCCTCTGGGCACTGAAGAGTCGCCTATAATGATAGCGACCTATGGTCATTTATTAAACTTCGCGTATGTCTTTAGCTCAGGATTTGAGTATTATGAAAACTACAAGGATAAATACTATCAACTAAGCAACAATATTGAAGTCAGTCCGTCAGACGAAGATTACATTATAGCCGGTTCCCAAGAAAATGTATTTGAAGGTACACTGGACGGAAACGGATATATTATTAAGGATATTAGAATCAGGGAAAAAGCAATTGGAGGATTGCGTTTTGCGGCTTTAATTTTCTCTAATGAAGGCACAATTAAGAACTTGGGCATAAGCGGAGATGTCTATTCGCAACGGTATGCATCAGCTTTTGTGTCCGAAAACTATGGAACGATAGAAAATTGTTTTAACTTAGCCAATGTGACCTCTGACTGGCTTGCCGCCGGCATAGCAGTGGATAATTTGTCCGGCTTTTTTAGAGATGGCGTTATTAGAAATTGTTATAATGCGGGAAATATTGAGGCGGAGAATGAAACTGAAGGTATTGTCTTGAACACATACGGAAATGTGTTGGAAAACTGCTATAATATCGGCGTGGCAGACGGATTGGCTAAAGGAGAGGACCAAAGAAGAAATAACTACACAAATATTCAATTTGCCGTTAGCGATGATAGACCAGAAGAGAATATGTCCACCTTGCAAATGCTTGGCGAAGATACGGAGTATCATACAAATGAGCTCTTTGCGGCATTAAATTATGAGGAAAACGAGGGCGTTTGGACGATTATACCCAATGAGGACAACAAATGGTACTATCCGCAGTTAAAGGTATTTGAAGAAAATCCCTTGCTGAAAGAACTCATAGCTTATGAAATAATCTATGTGGTCACATACGAATATGACGACGGCATAACCCCAAATAGCTATGAATTTATATTTGACGGCGATTTGGTCCAAGATCCAGTAGACCCCGAAAAAGAGCTTAAGCTCTTTGACGGCTGGTATGTCGTAGAGAATGGAGAGGCGTCTTATTTGTTTGATTTTGACACATTGCTGACCGATGATGTTGTCTTAAGGGCGACTTGGGTGACATACCGCTACATCTTTGACGAACTCTCTATTATTGGCATAGAGATTGCTGAGGGCGTTGAGGAGCTTACTATCACTATTCCAAAGGATGTGTCGGCGATAAAATCCCTTGCCTTTTCAGGCAAGAGCAATATCGCCGCCATAGAATTTGAAGGGGATAGCATGGTTTCTGAGATAGCAGACAGAGTATTCTTGGGTACGGCGATAACCACGATAACCTTGCCCGCATCTGTGCAAGAGGTTGACGCTAAAACTTTCTTTGGCGCAGATATTGAAAGCGTCCTTGTTGATGAGGAATCGCTATATTTTGCCTCCCTTGACGGTGATTTATATACCAAGGATATGTCCGAATTGGTCTACTATCCTGCGGCTAAAGCGGAAAGCGAATATGAGATGCCCGACAGCGTTCGGAAAATTTGGGACTATGCCTTTGTGGGATACGAAGCTGAAGGAAATTATTTTGGAAACCTAAACCTTGAAAAGATTGTCTTAAGCTTGATACTGCAAGAGGTAGGAGAAAAAGGACTGTACGGCTTGGCGAACTTAAAGACGGTAACAATAAAATCCCCAGAACCCGTATTTGACGCGCCTGATTTTCTGTTCCGTTATTGGGATGCGGACGATGTTTTGAATCCCGAACTCATTATTGAATTAAACAACTATACCGCGTTTTTGAACTTTATGGAAAACGCATACTGGGCTGAATTCGAAGAGTATTATTCCTATCCCGTTGTTATTACATTTGTGTATAACGAGGCGACAGCGAACTGTGAAGAGGCGACAAGAACAAGAGTAGGCGGGCTGGAAGACGGCGAGCTTATAAAGAACGGTATGACTATGGGAGAGCTGCCCTTCCCGCATAAGTTCGGATTTGACTTTGTGGAATGGAACACTCAGAACGACGGGAACGGCGATATTGTCGACGAGGAGACTGTGATAACCACAGATTTGACGATATATGCTATTTGGCAAGCATGGGATTATATCACACTTACCGACAACGATATAGGAGATATTTTTGTAAACGGTATAAATCACAACAAGACGATAAGCGAAATTCTTGCGGTGGATACTGTCTTTGACGCCTATTTTGATGATATATATACCGATGAGCAAATACAAATAAGCGATAGAGGATTTATCACTTTGACGGGAAGTCTTACAAGCGGATATGATAAAGCGGCTATATTGATAGGAGCGAGTGTCACCATTAGGTTAGACTTGCAGGTATTCAACGAGGAAAAAGGAATTGCTGAAATATCCGAGGGCGACGATTCAAGGGTTGAGTTTAATTATGACGAGAATACATATATAATTCAACAAAGCCCGACAAGCAAAGTAACGCTTTATTCGGATAGAGCCGAGGCGAGCTTGCCCGACCCCGATGAGTATAACATATTGACTTGGCATCAAACTGAAAACATAGGCAGAAATCAAACAACGCTGTCTTTTAGTCAGATGACGCCTGAAGAGGTATACTGCCCGATAGCAAAACTGACTCTTACTATAACCGATACCACAGTCGACTATGTATATAACGCTTCCACCCAAGGCGTAACTTATTCTACAAATAGAGACAACGGTATCGAAGTTATTTGTGATGTGGCGTACTTCTTAACTGAAGAGGATATGCTTGCGGGAGAGAACGAGATCCCCATGCCGTCTGAGGTTGGAACATATTTCTATGTAATCTCCAGAAAAGGCTATGACGACTATTGTGATGCCGACGATGTGACGGGCAGTTATGAAATAACTAAAAAGACCGTCATAATAAGCGGATTGGTGACGCTTTCTAAGGTGTATGACGGCAATGATTCGTACACCGAACTTCTTATTCAAGACGAACACTATATAGTAGACGGAATTGTGGACGACGCTTTTGTCACTACGCACAGTGTTACTTTTAATAGTGCAGAGGTCGCCTTTGCGGAATATGTTACGGTAGAAATAACCATAAGCGATACCCATAACTATTCTATGGCTTCGACTTTCATTATTGACGCAGAGATTTTGCCGTGTGAAGTAACCGTTATTTGGACGGGCGACCAAGCCGAATATATCTATAATGCCTTAGACCAATCCCCAAGCATAACGGCTGTATTTAAGGATATCTATAACAACGATATAGCTCTGCCGATAGAGTACAGCGGTCAGTCCGATGTGTTTATGACGGCGGGAAGCTATAACTTAACGGCAATAAACGACGACACCAACTATGAGATATTAGACTATCAAAGGACAGTAATAATACATAAAAAACAAGTTATCGTGTCAGCTTTGGACGGCGTGATTTTAGAAAAAGTATTTGATGGAACAAATATCTATCCGTATGAGCTTGCGGAAGGAGAGCATTATAGCGTTGAGGGCATTGTGGATGACGCACAAGTAATTCTTGGCGATAAGATTTACAATTCGCCCGATGTGGACTTTGCTACAAGCGTGACTGTTCGGATCTCTATAACCGATACCGACAACTATACTATTGAAGAGAGTTTTGAATTCGAGGCTTTGATTTCTCCCAAGCCCGTACAAACGGTTTGGAATGAAGAGGAATGGGATTTTGTGTATACGGCTGGTGACCTTTCAGACGGCGTCAAGGCGGTGTTCTATGATGTCAACGACAATCCTATCGACTTGACGATAAGCTTCATCGGAGAGTCTACGGTGTTTATGATAGCGGGAGATTATACCGCGACGGCGTCCACAATGGATACTAATTATCAGCTTTTGGACTATACAAAAGAGCTGACAATACAAAAAGCCATGGTATTGGTATCCACTGTGGCAGGAGCTTCTATTAGCAGAATTTATGACGGCAACAAGAATTATGAAGGAGATTTTGAATTGGGCGTTCATTATGAGGTACAAGGCATTGTGGACGACGCCACAGTCCAAATCACCAATATTCAATTCAACAGCGCCGAAGTGGACGAAGCTTATCAAGCTACCTATCAGCCGGTAATAAGCGACACCCATAATTATTATCTCACAGGCGACTTTGTAATAGACGCGGTTATTTCTCCGCTTGGTGTGGATGTAGTATGGATTGTTGAGGAAAGATATGTATATAACTATTATGACCAGTCGGATAAAGTAGACGCCTATTTTATCAATATATATGGTCAGGAAGTGGACTTAATAGAAGAATACGGTCTGGGAGAATTTAGAACGGCGGGCTTGCATACTGTGACGGCAGTAAACAGCGATACCAATTACTCTTTGAATAATCCTATAAGAGTCCTTGAAATTGAAAAAGCGCAAGTAACCGTAACTGCGATTCTACCCATAACCAAGGTCTTTGACGGCAATGATTTATATCACGACGCTCTTGTTGAAGGGGAGCATTACCAAGTCGACGGCATAGCCGAGGGCGACTTAGAGACAAGCGTAAGCGTGGTGCTTATCAGATTTAACAGCATCCATGTATCGGAAGCTGAAGAGGCTACGGCATATGTTGAGATTTCGGATATGGTCAATTATGACATTCCAGAAAGCTTCAAATTGACCGCTTCTATTACACCCAAACCCGTAAATACTATTTGGAATGAAGAGGAATGGGATTTTGTGTATACGGCTAATGACCTATCAGACGGCGTCAAGGCGGTATTCTATGATGTCGACGACAATCCTATCGATTTGACGATAAGCTTCAGCGGAGAGTCTACGGTGTTTATGACGGCGGGAGTTTATACCTTAACGGCGTCCACGACGGACAGCGATTATCAGCTTCTGGGCTATACAAGAGAGGTGACAATACAAAAAGCTGCGGTCACAGCCCAAGGTCTGGTCACTTTAGAAAAGGTCTATGACGGCTTGACTGCTTATTTTGAGGAAATCGTTGAGGGAGCAGACTTTGAAGTTATCGGCATAGTGGACGACGCCACGGTGTCCATAGGCGATATTGCTTTCAATTCTGAAGATGTGGCCTTTGCCTCATACGCAACTGTGGAGATAACAATAAGCGACAATGATAATTATGACTTAGCGTTCACATTTATTATGGACGCAAAGGTATTGCCGTGTGAAGTAAATGTTCTTTGGACGGGCGACCAAGCCGAATATATCTATAATGCCTTAGACCAGTCCCCAAGCATAACGGCTGTATTTAAGGATATCTATAACAACGATATAGCTTTGACGATAGAGTATAGCGGTCAGTCCGATGTGTTTATGACGACGGGAGTTTATACCTTAACGGCGTCCACGACAGATACCAATTATCAGCTTTTAGATGACCAAAGAACAATAATTATGAAAAAGAAAGAAGTCAAGGTAGAGGGAATGATCACTCTCAGTAAAGAATATGACTCTACGGATATATATCCTTATGAACTCATTGAGGGCATACATTATTTTGTAGATGGCATTGTGGATGACGCACAAGTAATTCTTGGCGATAAGATTTACAATTCGCCCGATGTGGACTTTGCTACAAGCGTGACTGTTTGGATCTCTATAACCGATACCGACAACTATACCATTGAAGAGAGTTTTGAATTCGAAGCCTTGATATCGCCAAAACCAACACAGGTTTTCTGGTCTCATCAAGACGAATACACCTATAATGGAGAGGATTTTGGCGATACCGTAAGCGCTTATTATCTCAATGTAGCAGGCGAAGAGGTCCTGCCTATAATTGCTTTCAGCGGAGAGTCTACGGTGTTTATGACGGCGGGATACTATACCGTGACAGCTACTACCGAGGATACCAATTATCAGCTTACCCAAGCTCAAATCGAGCTCTATATCGACAAAGCCCAAGCGGTTATAACAGCCCAAGAAGAGCAGACGCATACTTATGACCGCACCGTAAAGAATATTATAGCCCACCTCAACCACGATGAGACCACTCTGGAATACACACCCAGCCAAGGCTATGAGGATGTGGGAGAGTATGCGATAACGATTATCGCGGAGGAAACCGATAACTATTATCGCGATACATTGGATGTCATGCTTATAATACAAAAAGCCGAGATAGACATGTTAAGCGTTGATTTTGAAGATAAAAGCTGGGTATATGACGGCGAAGAAAAGAGCTTAGAGGTGACGGGAGATATACCTTTTGAGATTAATGACATAATCTATCATAACAACAGCCTGACCGATGTAGGACAGATAACCGTGACGGCGGAATTCGTATACGATTATCATAACTATCATACCGTTGAGGATATGCACGCCACTATCACAATTACCCAAAGACCTTTGATTATTAGCATTCACAACAAACAAAGCGTGTACGGAGAGGAACTGGAAGAACTGACCTGCGAAGTGGAAAACTTGGTCGAGGGAGACGACTTGGGGCTTTCCCTCTTCAAAGAGGAGGGTCTTATCGTCGGCGAGTACACGATATGGGGAGAGATAACAAACCCCAACTATGCTCCCGAATTTATAAACGGAGTATATACGATTGTAAAAGCAACCCACGATATGTCCAATATTCTCTTTGAGGATAAACAAGTGACTTATAATGCGGTTGAGCATACCCTTGTCATAAGCGGAACACTGCCTCAGGGCGTCAACGTCGAATATACCGATAACAAGGGCATAAATGTAGGGGAATACCAAGCTAAGGCTACTTTTGTGTATGACGAGCATAACTATCACGCTATCGAGGATATGACCGCTACCCTTACCATAGTAAGACGGGATATAACAGTCAGCTTTTCGGACTATGAGGACTTGATTTATGACGGAAGCGTAAAGAGCGTGGGGGTTGTATTGAACAATATTCCTGACGAGGAGGAAGACCTTTCTCCCATAATCACCTACAATAAAGAAGTCCTAAACCCCGGACGCTATACTGTGACCGTAACGATTAATAACGATAACTATAATCTTGTAGGCAAGAACTCCTTAGATTTCATACTTTATTTAGACAAACTGGAAAACCAAGACCAAGTGGGCAATAAGGATGTTATAGCCTTCGCTGACAAAGGATTTTTGCCGGAAGCTGATATAGATGTGGTCAATTTACATCAAAGAAAGCCTCTAACTGTAGGGAAGTTCGCGGGAAAAGAGATAAGGCAAAATGTCTTTATAAGAATAATAGATGACGAATCCAGAAACGAATACATGACGATGAGAATACTCATTCATCCCGATTTCCGCTATCTTGAAAACCTTTGGGTAGGCATGCTCCAAGAAGACGGAAGTATTGTCGAGATCGAGTCCCATAGGGAAGGAGACTATTTGGTATTCAAGGCTTATGACCAAGACGCTACCTATGTAGTCATAGGCGACGGTAAAGGAGAAGCTGTATGGACTGTTCCAGTAGTGGCGTCAAGCGCGGGAATATTAATCTTGTCTATTGTCGGAATAGGCATTAGGTCCAAGAGAAGAAAAAGATTAAAGCAAAGAATAATCGGACAATAGAATTTTAAGCCGAACTCACCGTTCGGCTTTATTCTTTGGACGCCTTAAGGTCAATTGGGCATCGATTGATTTTCAATAAGTACAGTAAAATGAGGTTAAACCAAGAAAGATGAAAAAAGTAATGTCCAAAAAGAAAATAGTATTAATAATCGCACTCACTTTAATCGGCGCCATATTATTGGCGCTGTCTATTGAGATAGCAGTCAACTTCACCATATCGCCACTGCCCCAAAGCCCCGAAAGCAACGAGGGAAGCAATCTTATACACCAGCTTTTGTTTTATTTTGAACATCCCGAAAGAGCGGACGAAGACGGCGTGGTTATTGACAACGATTACATCGTAAACGCTATCACTCCTGCCAAAAAATATATTGACGGCAGGTATGACTGCATTGACTTCAGGATGCAGAGTTTGATAAGGCTGGAGTACCTTTACGGCGACAAGATAGCCCAAATATCCCCTAAAGGCTCCAAGATGATTAAAGACGCCTTTTTGGGTGCTAAATACTGGATGACCGAGCCCGGCGAAGACAGCATGTGCTATTGGTCGGAAAATCATCAGATACTTTTCGCCACCGCCGAATATCTGGCGGGACAGAGGTGGCAAAACGAGGTCTTTACCAATGACAACAGCTTGGGGCATGAGAGAATGCAAAGGGCAAAAAAACGCATAAATTATTGGATGGAGCATAGGTTCAAATACGGATATTCGGAATTCAATTCCAACAATTATTACCATATGAATTTAGGCGCGGCGTCTAATTTTATCCAATTCGCCCACAAGGACGATGCAATAATGGTGGAAAGGATGAAGATGTGCCTTGACCTTTTGTTTTATGATGTGGCTTCAAATGTCTATGACTATACCTTTATAGCCCCCTCAGGACGGGCTTATCCCGGCAATATGGTAAGCGTTGAGGGAGACCGTATGAGGCAGTATACGGACTATTTGTTTGGGTTTAACGACAACCACAAAGACAACAAAAACCATATGTTCATAAATTTCAAGTCCATGATGGAAGCAACGGACGAGAATGGAAACAAATATTATGAGGTGCCCGAGGTCATAAAGCAAATCGCTCATGACAACTCCACAAGAATAATCAAGTCCTCAACGGGACTGGATGTAAGGGAGCTGGAAGAGAAAAACCTTATCAGCCATGACGACAACGATATAATGGTACAGCTTGGAATGGAAGCTTTCACCAATCCTGAAGTCATCCATAATACCATAACTTATTTGCATAAGAACAAGATGCTGAGCAACAGTTTTGTCAACCAATTCAAGTATACCAATTTGTCATTTTTGAAATGGTTCAGGCTGTTAAAACCCATAAGCCGTTCGCTAAATCCCATGCCCAATGGTATAGCCATTCAAAGGGCGAATATCTATACTTATAGGACGCCGTATTATAAGCTGGCGACAGCGCAGGCGTATCATCCCGGCTCTTATGGGGCGCAACAAATGCTCAGCGTGGCGAACCTCTCCCCTTGGGCGATAGTGTTCACCACACACCCCGCAAGGTATGAGTCGAGAAAAAACGCCGATGCCATTCCCGGATACTGGGCAGGATATGGCAGAGCACCGCACTCAGCACAGCATGAAAATATTCTTATGTCCATATATAACTTGCCCAAAAAGAAAAATGCCTTGGAGCTATATGATGTTCCCTTGGATTTTACGCATACTTATCTTCCCGAAGCCTATATGGACCAAGTGATTATCGACAACAATATCGCCTTTGCAAGATATAAAGGCGCTTTTATAGCGCTTATCGGCAGTGGCGAATTAGAATATAAACCGTTCAGTGCCGATTCCGCCGCAGTATTTGACAATAACCTATCGGACTTTCCCGATAAGAGGTTTGACCTTATCCAAAAGGGCAAGAACCAATTTTGGATCTATGAATTAAGCGATGAAAATGAGGAGAGTTTTGAAGATTTTCAAAAGAGAATAAAGGCGAATTCCGTGTATTTTGACGGAAAGGGAAAATTAATCTATAATAGTAAAGGAAAAGAGTTCAGCTTGGAATACTCAAAGGACTTCAAGGTGGACGGTAAGGCGATTGACTTCAATTATAAGAGATTTGAAAGCGACTATGTGACGGCGGATAGAGAAAGCGAAGAATTTATATTTGAATTCAATTCTCACAAGCTTATACTAAATTTTGAAAACGCAACAAGAACAATAATATAAGAGCAGGAGGTATTTTAATGCAGACGAGATATTCAGTATCTAAAAGAGAGTTTTCCAGAATGACCACGGAGGAATTGAGGGAACAATTCCTTATTGAGGACATATTTGTTAAAGGACAAATCAACCTTACCTATTCCCATATCGATAGAATAATAGTGGGCGGCGCAGTTCCTTATGACAAGGTATTGAGACTGCCTGAAGGCGATATTTTGGCGGCGAAGAGCTTTTTGGAAAGAAGAGAGATGGGGGTTATTTGCATAGACGGGGAAGGTGAAGTGATAGTAGACAGCGTAAGCTATAATATGAAAAGGCATGACGGACTTTATATAGGAAGAGGCATTAAAGATGTCGTCTTCCGTTCCAAGGACAAGAATAATCCCGCCTATTTCTATATCGCATCCTCTCCCGCGCACAGGGACTGCCCCACAGTTCATATACCCTTGGAGAAAGCCGTTAAGGTGACCTTGGGAAGCGATAAGGATTGCAATAGAAGAACCATAAACAAATACATCATTCCCGATATAGTGGAGAGCTGTCAGCTGACCATGGGACTTACGATGCTTGAAGAAGGCAGTGTTTGGAACACCATGCCCACACATACCCATGAAAGAAGAATGGAAGTATATCTTTATCTGGATGTGGAAGAAGAGCATGTGGTATTCCATCTTATGGGCGCTCCCGACCAAACAAAGCATATAGTGGTAAAAAATAACCAAGCGGTCATATCCCCCAGCTGGTCCATACACAGTGGCGTAGGCACCAAAAACTATTCGTTCATTTGGGCTATGTGCGGTGAAAATCAAGAGTTTGACGACATGCAGCATGTAAAAACTCCTGATATCAGATAATAGGAGGATGATTATGGTGCTTGATAAGTTCAGTTTGAAAGGAAAGGTCGCCATTGTCACAGGCAGTAACACCGGTCTTGGAATGGGTATATCCATAGCCTTAGCCCAAGCGGGCGCCAAGGTTATGGGAGTGAGCAGATCGCCAAGCGACGGCACCTTGAAGGCGATAGGAGAAAACTTTTCTTATATGGTGGAAGACCTTGGCTCCATAGAACCCGTAAAGAGAATAATACAAAAGACGGTCGAGAAATTCGGCAGAGTGGATATTTTGGTCAATAACGCCGGAATCATTAAAAGACAAGACGCCATAGATTTTTCCGAAGAGTTTTGGGACGATGTTTTGAATACAAACCTTAAGACATTGTTCTTTCTATCCCAAGAGGCGGCAAGACAGTTTATAAAGCAGGGCGAGGGCGGAAAGATAATCAATATCGCCAGCATGCTGTCTTTTCAAGGCGGTATAAGGGTGCCCAGCTACACTTCCAGCAAGAGCGCAGTCAGAGGACTGACCATGGCGCTTGCCAATGAATGGGCGAAATACAATATCAATGTCAACGCCATAGCGCCGGGGTATATGGCGACCAACAATACCCAAGCGTTGAGAGCGGACGAAAAAAGGAATGCGGAGATTTTGGCAAGAATTCCCGCAGGCAGGTGGGGAACGCCCGAAGACCTGCAAGGAACGGCGGTTTTCCTCGCAAGCCAAGCAAGCGACTATATAAACGGTTGCACAATTGCCGTAGACGGCGGATGGTTAGGGAGATAGTTATGAATGAGAGAATAGAAAAGGTATTTTCTCTTAGCGAAGATTCCACAAAGAGGTTTTTCCCCGAAAAGCTTAATTGGCAATGGGGACAAGCCCTTTATTTATACGCTCTTAGCCTTATCGACAAAGAGCGTAAAGAAAACCGCTATACAGAGTATCTAAAAAGGTATTATGACCACCATATGAAAAAGGGATACAGAGTCGACACCTCGGATACCGCGGCACCGGCTCTGGGAGCTTTTTATTTATATCATGAACTGGGCGAAGAAAAATATAAAAGCGTGGTGGACAGGGTGAGGGATTATTTTTCCACCACCCCCAAGATTTTGGAAGGCATGCCCAACCATTTGGGTACGGGAATTGAAAGTTATATCTATCCCAAAAGCATTTGGGTGGACAGCATGATGATGTATGGGGTGTTCGCAAGCTGGTACGCCAAGGCGACGGGAGACAAGGAGCTTATGGAGTTCGCCTTAAAGCAGCCCGCTCTTTTCGCCAAGTACCTAATGGATGAGGAGGACAACCTTTTCTATCACTGCTATTGGACTTCTTTCAAGACGCATTATCCCAGGAAAAAACTGTATTGGGGCAGGGGCAACGGCTGGGTTATGGCATCCATTCCCTTGTTTATAGAATACTTTCCCGAAGGAGAGCAGAAAGAATTCACAATAGACCTTTTTAAGAAAGTGGCGAAAGCGCTTCTATCCTATCAAAGGGAAGACGGATACTATGAAACTGTTTTCAACAAGCCCGGCAAGACCTATACCGAAAGCTCGGCTACCATGCTTATTGCCAGCGGATGGTTTTATGGGTACTATAAGGGTTGGTTGAGCAAGGAATATTATGACGCCGCCATAAAGGCTTTCAACGCCGTGGTGGACGACTTTGAGATAAAGAACGGACTGCTCTCTATGACCAAAATAAGCGCTCCGACCTCTGCCATACCTCTTATTCCATATTTTGTATATAAAATCACTCCAAGAGGCAACGACTGGCATTATGGCTTGGCGGCGGCTTTTTTTGCGGCTTTGAACTATAAAAAATGTCTTGAAAAGAAATAGCGTTTTAGGAGGAATATGCTCTTTTTATATATCTTTTTGGGGCTTTTGGGCGTTTGTCTGATATGGACAATTATAGAGATAGTCATTTCCTTAAGCCAAAAACCCATACCCGACATGCCCAAGGAGTTTTTAAGCCCTTGCGGTCTTTCCTTGGTGTATTATTATTTGACCAATCCCGATAAAATCCCCGAAGGTCTGGTTGTGGACGAAGATTATATTTTCAAAAGCCTTCAGCCCACTATAGACTTTATAAACGGCAGGTATGACTGTGCGGATTTTCGCTGTCAGCTCTTGTTTAGGCTGTATAAAGACTGTGACTTACCCGAAAGGGTGAAAACCGTCATAAAGAAAACCTTTATTGACTTTAAGTACCATATGGACGAGCCCGGGGAAGACAGCATGTGTTATTGGTCGGAAAACCACCAGATTTTATTTGCCGTCAGCGAATATTTGGCAGGTCAGGAATGGCAGGACGAAGTGTTTACCAACAGCGGCATGACCGGCAGAGAGCATATGCAAAAAGCCCTTAAGATAATAAACATTTGGATGGAGCAAAAATTCAAATACGGCTTTTTTGAATGGTTGAGCAACAACTATTACGCCGAGAATATTGCCCCGATGTCAAATTATATAGAATACTCCTTGGATAAAGAATCCGTCCATAGAATGAAGATTATATTTGACCTTTTATGGTTTGATGTCGCCAGCCATGCAGTGAATAATACCTTTGTCGCCGTAAGCAGCAGAATGTATGGAGACAACAAATCCAGCGATATCTATGGCAATAGAATAAAGGCTGCTATGGATACCATATGGGGAACTATGGATACCCAAAGCCTTGTTAATGCACAATCTCCAATAGAAAGACAAATCCTAAGCGGGGCTTGCGATGTGGAGACCACAGTCAAGCTTGTGGGCGTGGATGCCCAGATGATGCAGAACTTTATTGCCATGTACAAAAAGGGTTTTTATAAAGTTCCCGAGGTTATATACAATATCGCCAAGGACCAAGAGGAGCGTATTATTAAAGAGTCTTCAGGACTTAATACTGAAGAGCTTGTTCAGCAAACTCTTGTGGGTCAAGAATATCACCAAATAATGGCTCAACTTGGCAGCGAGGCTTTTACCAACAAAGAGGTCATTCAAAACACCCTTAAATACTTAAGTAAGAACAAGATGTTCAGAAATCAGTTTGTAAATCCCTTTAGGTACATTAACCTAACCTTGCTTAAGGCGTTGAGAATCCCCAAATTTATCTCTTCAAAATTCAATCTCATGACAAACGGCATAGCTTTGGGAAGAGGGAATATCTATTGTTATAGGACAAAGTACTATACCTTGACGACGGCTATGGCTTGCGATGTGGATTCATGCGGCGCTCAAGCGCATATATGGACGGCGAACATATCCCCCGACTTGGCAGTATATACCACTCATCCCGCAAGAGATGACGACTCAAGGGAAAAGCACGGAGCTTCCCCCGGATACTGGGTGGGCAACGGTCGTCAGCCCATGAGTGTACAGTATAAGAACATAAATTTGACAATTTATAAGCTTCCCGTCAAGAAAAGGCTTTTGGAATTTCATATAGCCAAGATGACGCATATCTATATGCCTAAGGAAAAGTTTGACATTTTGAGGCTTGACGAAAACTATGTATTCGGCAAAAAAGGCAAGGTGTTGATAGCTATTATTGCAAACGGTAAGCTCAAATACCGACCTTTTGACGAATACGCCGCGGCGCTTCTTGCCCAGCACGATTCCCAAGTGGAAAAGATACAGGAAATAAGGCTCAAAAAGGAATTTGATTTGACGCTGACGGGCGGAGAGTACCATACTTATGTTACCGAACTTTCAGATACCGACAAAGAAAGCTTTGAGCAATTTGTTAAGAGAATAAAAAGCAACAAAATTCACATTCAAGACGGAACAATAAACTATATATCCAAAGGGGTTGAGCTTTATGCCGACTATGACAAGAACTTTACCGTCAACGGAGAAAGCCAGCCCTTGGAGTATAAGAGATTTGAGAGCGCATACAGCGTGACCCCAAGAAACCCCGACAAGATAACAATCAAGTATCAAGACAAAAAGCTTGTCTTGGACTACAAAAATAATATAAGAGAGGAGACTGTTTTATGAAAATAGGGCTTCAGTTGTTTACGGTAAGGAGAGAGGCAAAAAAAGAGCTTCATGGCACACTTAAAAAAGTCAACGCCCTTGGACTTAGGTATGTGGAAGCCGCAAGGATAGATTTCAGCGAAGAAAATGCGAAAATCTTTCAAAGGGCGAAAGAGGATTTTGGGCTGGAGGTTGTGTCCACTCAAATAAAGTTCAATATATTAAAAGACGAATTTGAAAAGGTCTTGACCTTTCACAAGATGACCGATTGCAAAATTGCGGTGATTTCGGTCTTGCCCGTAAAAAATATATTCGGCGGTCAAAAGGAGCTTTTAGAATTTTGCAAAGAAGCGAATGCTTTAAGCGAAAAATATAATAAAGAGGGTATAGAGCTTTGTTTTCACCACCATGATTTTGAATTCTTAATAAGAGAATATGGCATGCAGATTGATATATTAAGAAAGAGCTTGAATATTCCCTTTGTTATAGATACCTATTGGGCGACAAAAGCGGGATTCCCCGCCGATATCTTGACAAAAACTCTGCCCAAAGTCAAAGGATATCACCTTAGGGATTATGGGCTTAAGGGAGCGGCAAGAAAGGCGAAAGATTTCGCCCTTGGAGACGGAGTCATTGATTTCAAAAGGATAATAGAAAGCGGACTGAATAGTGTGGAGTACGCCGTAATCGAACAAAACACGACAAGACCTTTTGAAGAGCTAAAAAAAAGCGTGGACCACATAAAAAAACTGGGATATGAAGAATTATTGAAATAAGGAGGCAAAAAATGGCTTGCGATAACAATATGAAATGTCCCTGCACTTATCCTTGTTCAAGAAAGGGAAAATGCTGTGAGTGCGTGCAGTATCACTTAAGAAGCGAAGAGTTCCCTGCCTGTTTTTTCTCAAAGAGTGCGGAGGCGGCATACGACAGAAGCTTTGAGGCTTTGGTTAGAGATAAAAAGGCTTAAATATTTTTTCTGCTTGTTATAAAAGGTCGTATAAAAAAACATCCGAATTTTCGGATGGTTTTTTATTCTTGATTTTCTTCAGTCTCCTGTGCGGTTTCCTCGGTCCGGGTGTCTTTTACCTTATGGACCTTGGGATATGTGACATTGACCACCAACTCTTCTTGGTCTAAGTTGGCCTTGCATTTATTGGGAAGGGGGATATCCTTTACATAAAGACCTTCTCCCAGCTTAAGGCTTGAGACATCAAGTTCTAATTTCTCCAAGCTCATGGTGGCGGGGTATTCCACTTCAAGAGAATAAAGAATCTGCTGCACAACAAGACCAGATTTCTCTATCTCGTGAGTTCCCGTAAGCTTAATCGGGACCTCGGTCGTTATGGTGTCTTTTGCGGTTACTTTCAATAAGCCAAAGTGCAAGACTTCCTTTGGATTCGCCATATTGAGCTGGATATCCTTGAAGTATACCTGGTGGGTTTTGTTTGCGAATTTCACTTTGAAGGTCTTGGTCCTTCCATATTTCTTATAAGTTTGCATGAAATCCGCATTCTCGGCTTGTACGGGAATGGAATCTATATCCTTTCCGAACAATACGCCGGGAACCAAACCTTGTCTTCTTACTTTGTTGACTTTTTCCATTCTCCGTTCAAGTTTCATAACAAATCTCCTGTTACCTTAGTATTTATTAACAATTTTAACATCATTTAATACAAAAGTCAAAAAGCATTTTTTTAGGGTTTTTATGTATGCCGCTAAGCGGCTATTGACAATCTTTCAAGAGTAGGGCATTATAATAAAAAGAGACGGATATGATAAAAGTAAAAAATCTTGTTAAGGTTTATGGCGAGGGGGACTCTGCTGAAAGAGCCATTGACGACATAACGCTTGAAATCCCTGAAGCAAAGTTTGTGGCGATAATGGGAAAGTCGGGGTGCGGAAAGACGACTTTTCTCAATTTAATTGGAGGTCTTGACTACCCCTCATCGGGAGAAATCTTTTGTAAAGGCATCCGTCTTAACGATTTAAGCAACAATCAATTATCCGACTATCGAAACAAGAACATAGGTTATGTGTTCCAAGACTTTTATCTGGAGCCAAGCTTTACTACCCTTGAAAATGTGGAGATGCCTTTGATTATAGCCGGCATGCCTAAAAAAGAGAGAAGGCAAAAGGCAATAGAGCTATTGAACCGCTTGGGGTTAGAAGATAAAATCCACAAGAAAGTAAACACCTTGTCGGGAGGGCAAAAGCAAAGGGCGGCGATAGCCCGAGCACTTGTTCATTCGCCGAGCATTATTTTGGCGGACGAACCCACAGGCAATCTGGATAGCAAAAACGGGGCGGAAGTCATCGCTATTTTGAAACAAATAAGCTTAGAGGGTAAGACGGTGATATTGGCTACCCACAATAAAGAAGACGCCATGAAAGCCGATTACATAATCGAGCTTGTTGACGGTCGGGTCTCCAAGAGAACAGAGGCGGACCATGAAGAGAAGTAGCGTATTCCAACTTGCCGCAAAAGACCTGTTCCAAAATTTTTCACGCTCTATTTTGTTATTAATCACGGCGACGATTTTATCTGTCGTGATTTTAACACTCATAAATTTTGCTTATTATTTTTATCGCACCAGCAAAGACTTCGTGATGGATATTATTAAGACCCAAGGCGTGGAAGCGACGATAGAGGTCTCTTATGTGGTTTATAGAATAAATGATATCGAAAACTACTATTTGAAAGACTCTGATTTAGACGATTTTATTGAAAAAACACAAGAAATGGGTATTTTATATGAGTATGAGTTCGATAGCATAGGCTTTGGCTTTTATTCTGAAGAAGAAGTAACATTGCGCCCATATCTTGGCGGGAAAGAGATGTATGACGGCAATCCGCCGCTGGTGGACGGGGCTTATTGGCAGACCGATGATATAGGAATGAACCATATATGGATATCAAACGCTTTGGCGAATACCCATGGCTTGGGCGTTGGTGACAGGATTAGTTTGAACATAAATAAAGCGGCGAATAGAGAATTCATTATAAAAGGTGTCGTGGAAAGTGAGGAAAGTTATATTGACTATCATTTTTTGGATATCAGCTCACTTACGGTCTTTGATAGGGTGAATGAATACCAGAATTTATCCGTTGCCAAAGAAATCAAGAAGATATCTAAAGAGACGGATACAATAATTATTGGCGGGTTGACCTATATTGTTTATACCGAACATCTATATACTACGCTTGTGATAGCCGGTATTATCGCATTTCTGACGCTGCTTTGCATATTGCTTAGTATTGGCAGTGTTTTGAACACAATGAAAATAAGCATAATAAATTCCAACCGATTCATAGGCATTATGAAAGCCTTGGGGATGAGAAACAAGGATATTTATTTTTACATATTGTCACAGACGGGTTTAATTGTGGTTATCGCATCGTTTATAAGCGCCTTGATATCTTGGTTGATTGCGAATTTTACTTTGGCTGAACAAATTCAGATTATATATGACATATTTGGAGGGTATGAGGGGTTAAAGTTGCGGACGGGGTTTAACTTTTTATTGCCGTTGTTAAATATAGTAATCTTGATTGTATCCATAACACTGGGTGCCTTAAAAATGCTCTTTAGGCATTTTAAGAGACCGCCCGTTGTGATTTTGCGGGAGGCAGAATGATGAAGACAAAAGAATATTTTAGGCTTGCCTACCTCAATCTTAAATCAAGGAGAAAGAGTGCCAGAGCCACTGTTAGGGGCTTGGCGATAGGGTTTATTATTCTGATTCCGCTTATTGTCGTCCTTGCGGGATTGAATATCAGCATAACAAAACAGCTCAATAAAGTTCCCTATGTGTTGTTCGGCAAAGTCAGCATGTCAGATTATAGGGTGGAGACTTCGAATGATGTCCAAAACGGAACTATACACAATTTATCGGGTTCTAAAAATATCAATTTTTTCATGGAAAACGAACTATTAAAAAGCAAGATTGTTTATGAATTGCATTCCTTAAAGAGTAAGGTATCCTACACACAAGAAGACACCGTTTGGTACAGTATAGACAACTCCACGCTTAAAGCGTTAAGGGATAAATCAGGGGATTATGAAAACTATTACAGCGTGATAGATATAGGAAAAAGCCAAAACTTATTTCCTCAAAACCTTGTCAAAAATTTCCCCGACGGTATTTTTGTGGAAGGGTGCGACCAAGGCTTTACCAATAACGGAAAAAAACAGGTCATTGTCGCTGAAAAGTTCCTCACCTTGCAACGCCTAAAGCCAAAGGATGTGTATAAGAAAAAGATTACTTTAGTTAAAGCGTTTACGCTAAACTATCAAGAAGAAACTTGTTATTTGTGTAAAGACTATGAAGTCGTGGGAGTAATAAAGTCAGAGGTCTCAAAAATATATTCTTACGGCGTGTCCTATGACCAATATGCCTATATGAATTCTGATATGTTTTTTACCGATGTCAATGTGTATAAGGACGGCGAAGGGGTCTTAAAACCCCGCTATGAGGAAAACTCCAAAGGTTGGCGTTCAAAAATCTATGACAATTGGGAGAAAAGAAACGAATATAACCAAGAATACATGATGCTGGGCCGGGAAGTGTTTAACAATAAAAATAACACCACTATTTTTTCCACAAATATATATTTTGAAAGCTCCTCTTATGCGAATTTGAAAAAGGCTGCCGACAGCGTCGATTCCTATATTAAAAAAACACTCTGTGAGGAAGCGGACGCCTTGGACATGTCAGCGCCTTATATTAAATATTATTATACCTATAAAGAGATAAACATCGCCTCTTTTGTATTCGGCATTGTGGGCTCTACCATAGCCTTGTGCGCAATAATCAATCTTTTTTCATCGATAAAGTCCAATGTCGAAGAAAGAAAATTCTATTTGACTATGATGCGGGCAATCGGCGCACGGGATAGGGCTATACCAAACCTATACATCGCCGAATCCGCCATAGTGATAACCAAAGCCAATATCTTCCTTGCCGTCATAGGATTCTTGATATCATATGGTCTTAAGATTTTGATAGGCAGACTTATGGAAATAAAAAATATTTCCGTCAACTTGGGCATTCCTTGGTCGGTTATCGCTATTTGTGTGAGTGTTACTGTTGTAGCTCTATATGCTTTGGGCTTTTTATTCGCCTATATATGCTCTTACAGACTGTCTAAAAAACCCATAATAAATGTGTTAAAGAATTATTAATAGCTAAGAGCGATTTTTTTTAGTATTGCAGAATAGATATAACGGCTTTATAATAATAGAGTAAACGATAAAAGTAATAAATATATAAGGAGGGCTGCAATGGCGGAAAAAAGAACAAGTGCTTTTAGGTATGGAGTAGGGATGTTTGGGACATCGCTTCCCATAAACATGTTTAGAGGCTTTGCCTCGGCTTTCTATGTGATAAAGCTGGGACTGCCCATGAAAAGTCTTTCCTTGATACTGTTTATTTACACTTTTATAGACGCCATTGACAATCCCGTATACGGCATATTATCCGATAACACCCGCACAAGATTTGGCAGAAGAAAGCCTTGGTTGGTTATAGGCGCGCCCTTGTTTACGCTGTTTTTTATATTGTTCTTCGCACCTCCCGCTTCGCTTAAGCAAGGAGGGCTGTTTGCTTGGGCGCTGATATTCTATATAATTACGGGAACGCTTGACAGCTTGCTGAACGCTAACTATGGAGCGCTTTTTCCCGAACTCTTCCCCGAAGAAGAAAAAAGAGCAAGAACCAATGGCATACGGCAGATTTTTCAGCTTGTGGCTATGGTCATAGGCATAGCCTTGACGCCCATGATAACATCGGCTATCGGCTATACGCTCACCGCTGTGATTTATGGAGCTTTGGCGCTTGCAGTCGTTCTATATATGGCTTTTGGAATAAGGGAACTGCCTCAAGAAAAAGTGGGCGAAAAGATAAAGATTTTGCCCGCTCTCATATCCATGGTAAAGACCAAAAACTTTTGGATTGCGGGAGTGGCGAACGCTTTTTACAGTGCCGCCATGTCTCTTGTCTTGGCATCCGTTCCTTTCTTTATCAAATATTCCCTGAATCTTCCCGACAGTCAAGGTACTTATGTCTTGGGTTCTGTTATACTTGTGGCTATTCTGGGCGTGGTGTTATGGAGCTACCTTGTCAAGGCAAAGGGAGTTTTACCCATTTGGAGAGCTGCGCTTATTACGCTTGCGGTCTCTTTTATTCCACTATATTTCTCCTCAAATCTTTTGACCGCAATTCTATCCAGCGTTCTTGTGGGACTTGGATTTGCAGGAGTTATTAGCACCATGGATATCATAGGCGCTAAGATTATGGACGAAGATTATCAAAAATACGGGGTTAAAAGAGAGGGTATTTATTCGAGCGCCATGGGCTTTATGAACAGGCTTTCGGGCTTGTTTGTATCCTTAGCCACTTTCCTTGCCGCCTCAATATATAGCTTTGAGAGCGGTGATAATCCCGGCCCCCGTCCCGACGATGCGGCAAGATTTATGCTCACCATATTCCCGTTTGGTCTATTGATTTTGGGTATCGTCGTGTCTTTCTTCCTTAAGTTTACTATTAAGGACGCCGTTAGAGAAATACCCACAGAAGAGACAACTGAAAGCAATGAATAAGTATCTTATAATCAACGCCGACGATTTTGGGATTTGCAGTGAGACCAACAAGGCGATAAAAGAGCTTTTTCTCAATAAAAAAATAACTTCTACAAGCCTGCTTGCAAATGCCGAGGCGGCGCAAGAGGCGATAGCCATAGCCAAAGAATTGAATATAAGCGTAGGCGTCCACCTTACGCTTAATTCAGATTTTGAAAAAGCGCCATGGAAAGCAATGATAGAAAAAAGCAGCCTTTCTATTGACGGTTTTTTGCCTTATGATACCCAAAAAATAGCTCAAGGCGCTCTAAGCGCTGATGTCACCCGCGAATGCCAAGAGCAGATAGAGTATATTTTAAAAAGCGGTGTGGATTTAGACCACTTGGACAACCATAGCGGCACCATGTACGGTATAAATAAAAGGCTTTTTTTTATAAACGCCTTTAAGCTATCCAAAAAATACAAGCTCCCTTTTCGCTTCCCCAAACAAAACGACTTCTTAAAAGACTTTTTTAACAACGAGATACCCTCAGTAATCAAGCTTGCCCACAAAATTATTGTATTTATAGCAAAGATGATGAAGGTCACCCTTGTTGACAATATGATATCCAACCCTTATTCAATAAGCGAAATCAATGGCTATAAGAGTTTGGAAGACTACTATTTGAACGCCATATATAACTTAAAAGAGGGCGTCACCGAGCTGTTTTTACATCCTTCCTACCACTCCCCAACCTTAAGCCAATACACAAAGGAATGGAAAAAAAGGGAATATGAATTGGAACTCCTATTCTCTCAAAAATTTGAAGACGCCATAAAAAATCATGGCGTCAAATTGATAAGTTATAAAGATATAAAAAAATAGTCCTTAAATATCGGAAATATTTAAGGTGAATATGAGTAGTCTTATAGTGTCAAAGGTTTCTTTTTTTCCCGTGATGGACTCTCTATAAAGACCTTGATAATCAATAATCCAATTCTTAGTTATTGAGGAGTAATACATTGAAAAATTATATTGTTTTTCTTCATCGTAATCTTCTCCGTCCACCCTTAAGATATTCAATTCTTTATATTCATCCACTTCCAAAGTAAATGAAGCAGTATAGTATCTTACTTTATTCTTATCATTATTGCTATTATTATTGTAATCAAGTGTCTGAAATTCGCTAAGTCTATAGACTGTTTGGTCTATTTCAAACTCAATATCCGGCAACAAAAAGACACTTATTTGATTATCACTCATGTTATAATTCACATTCTCCTTGGGCTGATCGTACTCATATAGGTTAATGGTCATAAAAGAGTACATCCTATCGCTTTTTGGTATTTCATGAGCTTCTACAAAGTCACTTCCTATATAACGATGCTTGAATCTAAGGCTTTCGTTTTGGTTAAGCCCTCGGGTTTTAGAGGTATTGTTATAATAATGTTTCCTTACGCGGATATAGGGTGAAAAGTCTAATTCTCCAATAAACACTTGGGGGTATTCATAAGAGCCAGGTCCTGTCGTATCTATGGTATAGTACTTTATAGGATTTATTACATTGACCGTTAATTCGTATCTTATATCAAGAAAAGCCGACTTGATAACAATCACGCATTCGCCCTTTTTTTGGGGAATAAATCTTTTCAGACCGGGACTGTAGCTGACGATGCTCAAATCGCTTATTTCGTATACATAATCCTTCATCCAAATGATATCGCCCAAAAGCTCCACATCCAGAGTGAAGTATTGCTTATTCAAATCGGCTTGGTAGACATTATTTGTAACGCGTACCTTTACATCTACTTGGTTTTCTACAACTTCCCTTGAGGACACTATAAACTTTGTATCGCTTGTCATATCCTTTTCAGAAAAGCCAATAGACAAAACATCGATGCCGTTCGGTCCTGTTTTTCTAAGCTCAATATCTAAAAAGCTGTCCTCTATGGGATAATACTTTGGATTAGTGTCGTCCCCACGCTTTTCAAAGATAGCAAGATAAAACTCTGCCGAATTCTTTTGGGGGTTTAATTGGTAAACCGTTCCGTTGGGAATATAATAATAGCTAAAAGGATACCCCGAAGTGAAATTGAACATATTTCTTTGATACCTATGGAACTCTTCTTCGCCGTCATATTTGATAAACGCCGCGACTTGACCCTCTTTGTTGTAGATATCAAAGGTATTGATAGTTAAGGCTGTCTTGTCACCGTTTGTAAAGACATGGCTTACGCTTATTTGGTTCATAAAGTTATCGACAATCTGCACAACATTTATGCTTGTTTGCCCGTTGGAAACATACAATCCCCCGAAAGAGGTTTGCAATCCGCTATAATTATTTTTTACTTTAATTGTGAGTGTGGTATCAAATTTATAATTTATATCCGCTATATTGATGCAACTAAAACTAAAATGTAATTCGGTATCCGTTCTTTGGTTTTCTATTGTGACGACGCTCTCTCGAATTCCCCTTTCATCCCCTATCCAAAAGGAATAGAACTTGTCGGTATCCTGACTTTGCAAGACGCCGTCCGAATATACTTTTGCGATAAGTTTGTATTGCTGTCCGGGGACGGCTTCTTCCACGGGGTTTCCTGTTAAATCCGTTATCGCAAGCTCAGCTTTATCCGCATATCCGCCCGCAAGCACATTGACCTTGAACTTGCCTATCCACGGAGTTCCGCCTCTGGGGTGAGCTGTTATTTTTATAGTATATTCTCCGGTTTTTCGGAAGCTGTAAACGGGAAAAGCGTCATAATATTGCTTTCGAATCGTGTTTATGGTTTCGCCGTCAAGTATGAATTCATAATCAACAGTGATGTCGGATAGGTCTTTTTCTGCTTTTATTTTGCTTAAATCAATAGTGTCGTATAAAATAAAGCCTTTTTCTGATTTGTTTTGGGGATTGAAATATCTACTGTTATAGTTCAAATCATCTATATTGAGAATCATCTCTTCTTCTACCGTAGAGCCGTTCTCATCAGGCTCTTGACTGTCGCCAAAGCCACAGGAGAATAAGGCAAAAAGCGTTAAGCATAGAATAATTATTATCGTTACTTTTTTTAGCATATTTTTTCCTTACAATATTGTTTTATTCAATCCAACTGCCTAAAACATTATATTATATATTTTAAAATTTTGGTAGTCATAAATAATAATTTGAAAAAAGGAAGGCTTGGTGATATAATACCGATATTGGTAATATCAGTATAAGAGGTTGGACATGCAAGAAAAATTCGCAAGTTTCATAGTAAAAAATAAATGGGTTTTCGTCACTGTCTTTATTGTTCTTGTCGTTTTAGGCGGAATAATGATTTTTCAAAACAAGGTTGTATACGACTTGAGCCAGTCCGCTCCTAAAAACAGCCTCACACAAGATTCCGTCGCCATTTTGAAAAGGGAGTTCGACGACAAAGGTTCGGCTTACATAATGGTAAAAGGCGTCACTCAAGACGAGGCGCTGACGATTTTGGACGAGCTTAACCAAATGGACGGGGTGGCGTTTGCTGCTTTCGACAAGGAAAAAGACTATAAAAACGGCAATGCTTTATTTACAGTCTCCTTGACGGATTATGATTCTACTTCCGAGGCAAACGCTACCATAAAGGGCATAATAAAAAAGTTTTCCAATAAAGAAACTTATCTGAGCGGACAATCCGCCATGTCCTATTATACCCGCTTGGAAACTGTGGAAAGTATCATAAAAGTAGGCATAATCATTGTGCTTGCGATAATAATTATGCTGCTATTTACTTCAAGGACATATTTTGAGATAATTATCTTGATTTTAGTATTTGGGGTATCCGTTGTATTGAATATGGGTACCAATTTCCTATTTAACGGAATATCCTATATCTCCAATCTGGTGGCTTTGATCTTACAGCTTACCTTGTCGCTGGACTATTCGATTATCCTTTTACATAGGTTTATGGAAGAGCGTATGGACAGTGATGCGAAGGAATCTGCTGTACGGGCTTTGTCCAAGGGGATATTGGAGATTCTGTCAAGCTCTATGACGACTATTGCCGGGCTTTGCTCCCTTATTGTCATGACACTGCCTCTGGGGGTGGAAATGGGACTCGCACTTGCCAAGAGCATAGTCTTTAGTTTGCTGACGGTAATATTCTTTATGCCCTCTTTATTGATTATTTTTGATAAACAGCTGCAAAAGACAGTACATAAAAACTTTGTTCCCTCGGTGACAAAGCCCGCCAGAGCCAAGCTCAAGTTCAGAAAACCCATAGCGGCTGTTTTTATTGTAATCATAGCCTTGGCGGGAACGGGGCAATTCTTTAACGAATATTCCTACAATATCAACGGTGCCAAGCGCATAATTGATTCGCAAGACAAGATTGCAGAAGAGTTTGGTTATAAAAACGATTTGGCTATTATCGTGCCCAAAGGAGATTACCAGAAAGAGAGGGAGCTTATAGAATATGTCAAGAGCAAGGATATTGTAAATGACGGAACGGGTCTTGCGTCTATCGAGGCTATGGAGGGCTTGAGGCTTGTTGATTATGTGACCCAAGATCAGCTTATCCAAGCGGGGAGTTCCTATGGGTTTAGTTCGGTTGTTGTTAAATCGCTGTTCAATTTGTATAGAAAACAAAACGATCCCGACAGTCAAACGCCGTCATCTGAATATGCGGTAAGGCTTGTTGACTTAATGGTATTTGCGTCACAAAAAATCCAAGACATGGGCATGCAGGATGGAGAAATCGCCGAGGGCTTAAAGCAAATCACAATGGCGCGGGCGAACTTTGAGAGCCAAAACTACTCTCGACTTGTCTTTAATATCAACAGTCCGACAGAGAGCAAGGAAAGCCTAAAGCTGATAGAAGAGCTTAGCACGGAATTGGGACAATTCTATGACGAATATTATTTGGCAGGGGAAAGCGTGGCATGCTACGATATGGCAAAGACATTCCCAAGAGACAATTTTTTGGTAAGCTTCTTGACCGTTTTATTTGTCTTGACGATACTTTTCTTTACTTTTAAGAACTTTATCCTTCCGCTCATTCTTATACTTGCCATTCAGGGCGGAATGTGGATAAATTTTGTCATTCCTTTCTTATCGTCAAGTCCCATTTCATTTGTCGGATACCTCTTGGTATGTGCCATTCAAATGGGGGCAACCATAGACTATGCCATTATTTTGACCAACCGTTACTTGTCCATCAAGCATTTATATTCCAATAGATTCGATGCCATGGCGAACGCCGAAAACGCAGTCTTCCCTACAATCATCACTTCGGGCACGATTCTGACGGTTTCGGGATTGGCTATGGGGCTGGTGGCTTCGGGGGTTGTGGCGAAAATGGGTATGCTCTTGGGAATAGGTGCCGCTACCTCGGTATTGGTTGTATTGTTGGTCCTGCCTTCTGTGTTATTGGTGTGTGATAAATTAATTGAAAAAATGGATTTTAAGGTTGTATTTCGGCGTCGGAACAATAAGAATAAAGAATGAATAAAAATGCCAAAAAACCGCTGAAATAAGCTTGGATAAAGCTTCTTTTAATTGACAAAGCACAAAAAAAGAGCTATTATATTATAGCGATTACTTAATCGGTTGCGATGGCTAAAGGTCGACTTCTTTTACTCTTAAACACTGTAAAATAGTATTACCAAAAGAACAGTTTTAGCCTGTTCTTTTTTATAAGGAGAGGATATGAAATTATTTGTATTGGTATTAAACCAAACCGAAAAGCTTGGCGATTTAATGCGTGAGTACGCAAAGGAAAAAATTTGCGGTGCTACAATTTTAGAAAGTTCGGGCATGGCTCGGAGTCTTCTTGGCTCGCAAGAGGAAGATATTTCTTTCTTTAATTCAATACGCAAATATTTACGCCATGGAGAGAACGAAAAGACAAAGACGATATTTGCAGTAATCCGCAAAGATCAAGAAGATACTATATTGAATGCCACAAAAAGAGTCATTGACTTTTCTCAACCCGACACCGGGATAATGTTTGTGCTTAATTTAGAATACGCTTTTGGGAAGGGACTGGAAAATTGAGTGTACTTTTATATATAGGCATTATGCTTCTTTGCGGATTGCTTTTTGGAAGATTGACAAAACTGATAGGACTGCCTAATGTCACAGGGTATCTTATCGCTGGGCTGATATTCGGTCCGCATGTCTTGGGAGTATTCAGTCTGGATACGGTAAACAGTATCAATGCCATAGTATCCGAAATAGCGTTGGCGTTTATTGCCTTGTTTATTGGGGCGGAATTTAAGATATCGTTTCTAAAAGAAATAGGCGTCGCGTCCATTGTCATCACTTTGTTTCAGGGGATATTAGCCGGCGTACTGGTTACGCTTGGGCTTATCGCTTTTAAGGTCGATTTGGCGCTTGCTTTGGTGTTTGGCACAATCGCGACGGCGACAGCTCCCGCAGTTACCATAATGATAATTAAACAATACCGCGCCAACGGACCTGTCACCAAAATGCTGTTAAGCGTGGTGGCGCTTGACGACGCGCTGGCGCTTATACTCTTTTTCTTCGCTATCAATGTGGCAAAATCAATGACCACAGGAGCGTTTGATTTATATGCCGCCATTGTGAAACCGTTGATAAGCATAGGAATCTCCGCTCTCATAGGGGTAGGCGCCGCTCTTATATTATTAATTCCTCTTCGCTTTTTTAAGAAAAAGTCCAATCGAATGTGCGCCATTGCGGGCACGATATTCATTGCATCCGCTTTAAGCAATTATTTTGACGCCTCGTCCTTAATGACATGTATGATATTCGGCGGAGTCTTGGTAAATATCTCTAAAGAAGCCGATTCTGTGATAGAACTATCAGAGCTTATGACTCCCATTATACTTATGCTCTTTTTCGTATTGTCGGGCGCATCGCTTGACATCAGGGTTATACCTATGGTCGGCTTAATCGGAATTATTTATATAGTAACCAGAGCCACCGGCAAGATGTTCGGTTCTTGGCTGGGGGCTGTGGTTATGAAAAGCCCTCCTACCGTGAAGAAATATCTTGGACTCACTCTTTTGCCCCAAGCGGGAGTGGCGTTGGGATTGATGATAGTCGCCTCTCAGGCTCTACCTCATTATGCCGAACAAATTCGAACGGTTATATTGGGTTCGGTCTTATTCTATGAGCTTGTAGGCTCTGCACTTTCCAAGATAGCTCTCTCCAAAGCCGGCGAAATTCCAGATTTACCGATAAAGAAAAAAAAGGTAAAGAGAGCTTAATAACATTGCGATAAAAAGGCTTGAATAACTAAAATCAAGCCTTTTTTATTTCTATCCCATAATTTTTTTTAAGATCTAAATAAAGAAAAACCGCCCATAATGAGCGATTTATAATTATTGGAGCTGATGAGCGGATTCGAACCGCCGACCTACGCCTTACCAAGGCGTTGCGCTACCTGCTGTGCCACATCAGCGTATGTTTATTGTTTGAGTTTACGCACTCTATATTATAGTGACCGCTTAAGCCGTTGTCAAGTGAAAAATTATCGATATGCCTTATATAAATTTATCAATCGACAATCCGAAAACAATTAAACTTTAGACAAAAATTGATTTCTTTTCTATAATATAATATAATAAAGTCAAACTATAAATAAGGAGCAATATGACTATGTCTTTAATGATGCAAGAGTTGCTTTACGCCCCCGAGGCGCTTCAAAAGGTTTTGACCACCAATTTGGCGGTTGCAAAAGCAATCGCGGAAAGGGTTCAGAAAGAAAATATTTCACTGATATATACTGCTGCAAGAGGCACCAGCAATAATGCCGCCGCCTATTTCAAATATATCTGTTCTTTGAAAACAGGGATCGCCGTATCCAAGTTCGATATGTCCTTGGCGACAAAATACCAAAAAATGACAAAAGCTCAAAACGCTCTTATCATTGGCATAAGCCAAAGCGGTCAGAGTACGGATGTCATAAAGACCGTTCAAGCCGCTAAAGAAAAAGGGGCGGTTGCGGTGGCGGTCACAAACAATCCAGAATCCGAACTTGCCAAGCTCTCCGATTATCATTTGTTCCTCAATTGCGGCGAGGAAAAAAGTGTAGCCGCCACAAAGACTTTTACACTGCAGGTGGCGAATCTTAGTCTGCTGGCGTCTTTGCTTGCCCAAGAAAAAGAGCCTGATTTTGAAAAGATAAGTAAGGATATGACTTTGTTCTCCCAAAGCCTTTTGGGAGTAAAAGAGCTTGCCGAAAAGACCAAGGATATGGACAATATTATTATACTTTCAAGAGGTGAAATGTTACCCATAGCCGAAGAACTTGGGCTTAAGCTTATGGAGACAAGCTATAAGCTGACAAAGTGCTATTCGGTAGCCGAATTCGCTCACGGACCTTATGCGCTGATCGAAAAGGAAAGGGTTGTTATTATGCTGGCGCCAGACGGAATTTTTAATGAGGACTTTGAGCTTATGGCGTCAAGACTTAAGGGAGACGGGGCAAAAATCATACTTTTTACGGACATTCAAAAAATGTATGACAATCATGACGAGGGCTTTTTAATTCCTTACAAAAAAGATTCGCAGGCGCTTTTGTTTATCAATACCATACAGGCTTTTGCTGCTTATGTAGCTGAGGCTTGCGGCAAAGACCCCGATAAGCCAAGAGGTCTTAAAAAGGTGACTTTGACTATATAGGAGGTAAAAAATGAATATTAAAAGCGTAAAAATCTTGAACAATAATACCAAGATGCCGTTACTGGGACTGGGAGTGTTCCGTTCAGGAGAGAGGACATATCAAGCGGTTAGAGATGCGCTGGAGGTTGGATATAGACATATTGACACCGCTATGATTTATGAAAACGAAGAAGCCGTCGGGCAAGCAATAAAAGATAGCGGCATACCCCGCGAAGAGATTTTTGTCACCACAAAACTATGGAACGACGACATGAGGGCAAGACGGGTTCAAGAGGCTTTTGAAGAGAGCTTAAGAAAGCTGGACACCGATTATGTGGACTTGTATCTTATTCATTGGCCCGTAAAAGAAGAATTTGTAAATTCATATAAAGTCATGGAAAAGCTTTACTTAAAGAAACAAATAAAAGCCATAGGAGTGAGCAATTTTCAGATTCATCACTTGGAAACGCTTATGAAGAATACCGATATTCCTCCCGCCGTCAACCAAATTGAGACACACCCCTATTTGACAAATATTGAAGTGATAAAGTATTGTCAATCGAAAGGCATTGCCTGCGAAGCATGGAGTCCGATAGCCAAGGGTAAAGTGCTGACTGACCCCAAACTCAAGGAATTGGCGGACAAATACGGCAAAACGGAAGCCCAAATAGCACTTAAATGGAATCTTCAGCGTGGGCTTATCATTATTCCCAAATCAGTACATAGACAAAGAATAATTGAAAATTCCCAAATATTCGATTTTGAGTTAAGTCAACAAGACATGGATTTAATCTCATCCTTAAACAGAGATTTAAGAATGGGCTCTCATCCTGATACCTTTAATTTCTGATAGTTTCCCCTCAGCGTTAATAATGCCTGAGGGGGGAATTTCTCTTTAATTTTTTGAGCTTTTTTTAGCGGTATTCATACTTGACATGTGTTCTTGAAACATAGTAATATATATCTGTATAATATTATTATTTAGATAATATTTTAGCAATGTTTTTCTCTTTAAGGAGCGGGAATGGCTAGTCAAAAAAGAATATTAAAGAGCTTTGTATTCATCATCGTTATGGTATTAGCGGCGCTTATCGTCTGCGGTTGTACCACCCAAAGCGTGAGGATAATTTTTGATACCGACGGCGGAGATGAGATTAAACCAATAATAATTTCCCCCGATACCACTTTTGTGCGCTTGCCCGACCCTCCCTCAAAAGAGGGATATGACTTTGCAGGATGGTACTTGAACGAGGAGAGGACCATCGCCTTTAATCCTAGCGAGGTGCCTACCGAGACCATAACTCTATACGCTGCTTGGGAACCCAGAGAATTGACAATTACTTTCAGGGCGAGCATGATTACTCAACCTACTTACGAATACATATACCGAACCATTCCCTATGGTGAGTCCTTAGCCAATTATATGCCTTCAGTGCCTGAAAGAGAGGGATATGAAGGACATTGGGACTTAAATAATATCGATATCAGAAACATCACGGAAAGTTATGTCATAAACGCGGTGTATACCTTAAGAACCTATAACATGACTTTTATTACCGACGAGCAAAAAGAGCCTTATCACATAGTATCGGGTTATATGAACCAAGCTTATGAGATACCCGAAGACCCCGTTAGAGATGGATATTATTTCGGGGGCTGGTACTATGACCCCAACTTTAATACGCCTTATATTTTCCCCGATGTCATGCCCTCCAGCGATGTTACCCTTTACGCATGGTGGGTGAGCCAAAATCAGATTAGGGACTATTATTTATTTGAAAGAGCGGACTATGAAGGCGGAGTGGACAATGCCATAAGAATAATCGATATCACAAGAGCGGCGATTTATCTTACCAATATGCTTGTCCCAGCGCAGATTGACGGTATCCCCGTCAGATACATAGGATATGACACTCCTTATGACCAAATAAACAATAAAGAGGCTTTGGACGCGCATTCTGTCTTCAACACATCGAGTTTAAGGAACATTTTTATTGCAAATACCGTCAAATATATAGGTTCCATGGCTTTTTCTCAAACCAGCGAACTCTCTGTCGTCAGATTTGAAAAGAACTCTCAGCTGACAAAGATATGCGATGCGGCGTTTATGGGCTGCACGAGAATTCAGCAGATTTCCCTGCCGTCGTCTTTAGAAACCATTGGAGACTATGCTTTTGCTTTTGATTCTCAATCAGGCAGGGATATGCTCCTTTCCAAAGTGAATATAGAAAACAACTCCAATCTTTCCCAAATCGGTGAAGGCGCTTTTTCGGGATGCATGATGCTGGAGGAATTCTTCATTCCCCGAAGCATGACTTCAATAAATTATTTGTCTTTCAAGGATGCGAACATAAGGGCGTTTACGGTAGCCGAGAATCATGAACAATTTAGCGACAATGACGGAGTCATTTTCTCATTGGACAATGAGACCTTAATTTATTTCCCCAACAGGGGAGGCATTCATAGAGGAGTAGATTCTTTAGGCAATCCGCTTTTTGAATATGTCGTGCCTATGACCACAAGGTTTATAGGTCCAAATGCTTTTAGAGGGAACATAAATTTAACCAGCGTCACTATCACTTCCATGGTGTCGGTCATTGGAGAGTACGCTTTTTATAATATGCCCAATCTTCAAGGAGTGAATTTCGTAGAAAACTCCCAGCTACAAGTTATTGGGGACTATGCCTTTAGCGGTGCGCATAAAGTAAAAAGAATCGTACTGCCACAAGGCACTCTTGCGACCATAGGGGCTTCAGCTTTTAGTTCCATAGGCGATGAACTTATGGGACTGGAAGAGATCAACTTGTCCGAAGGGCTATGGAATATCGGTCACAGCGCTTTTAAGAATTGCGCATATCTTAGGGATGTGACCATTCCAGCTTCAGTGCAAGTCATTGGAGATTACGCTTTCTATAATTGCAGATATTTGATTGTGGATTTTATCACAGCGGGAAGTCAACTTAACTCAATCGGAGACTATGCTTTTTATAGGAACTTCAGTATAAGGGACATCCTTCTACCCGCTTCTTTGGTCTCTATTGGCGATTACGCCTTTGCCGCGGAAGAGGGTGACAGCATGAACTTGACCACCTTGAATGTGGATATTGATTCTGAGGGCAACAGACTTCTTGAAACAATCGGCGAAGGCGCTTTCTCTAACTGCTCTTCCCTATTGTACTTTACCGTGCCTGAAAAGGTGGAGACGATAGGCGCCAAAGCGTTTTATAACTGCTCTTCCTTAATGATTACTTTCAACCGATATAACAATGTCTTGAAACGGATAGAGCCGTACACTTTTTATAGGAACACCAATTTGACACAAATTGAGTTTCCTTATTCGGTGGAAAGCATAGGCGATTATGCATTTTATGGCTGTGTGAATTTGAACAGCATACAATCGGGTTCAATCTCAAACCCCAGCCTCGTAAAGAGTATCGGCATCTCCGCGTTTGAAAATTGCAGGCAATTGCAGAGCGGACATGAAGAAAATAAAAGACTTCTGTTCCCAATAACCGAAACCGTGGGGGAAAGGGCATTTTTTGATTGTCAATCTCTCACCAATATAACATTGGTGAACAGTCTTGAAACTGTAGGCAAGGAGGCATTTGCCCAATGTATTAACTTGACGGATATCGCTTGGGGTTCTTCGCCGTCTTTGAAGGTTTTGCCTAACAATCTTTTTGAGGGATGCACTTCGTTACAGAACTTTAGAATCGCTTCTTCTATTGAAAGTATTGAGGGCAATCCTTTCAGCAACTGTTCAAGCCTTATAGGGTTTACTGCAGACAGCTCCAACCAATACTATAAAATTGAAGACAATCAGGGCATTAATGTCTTGTATAACAAGTTAGGTGAAAGGACCATAGCTCTTTTCCCGTCTGGCAGATCCGTCGCTTTTCAAATCCCCGCAGATGTGGAGCAGATAGCGCCGTACGCTTTCTACACTTCGAGAATAACTTCTCTTACTTTTGCTGAAGGGGCAGCATTGGACATTGGGGATTACGCTTTTTCAAATAACTCATATCTGACACAAGTTGTGATAAGCAAAAGAGTAAAGACAATTGGAGAGTATGCCTTTAATAATTGTAGATATCTGTCTATGATTACGATTGATCCCGACGAGGACGAAGACAGCAACTTGATAATAGGCGATTATGCTTTTTCACACAACAGCATATCCGAAATAATAATACCCGAAAGAGTGACCATAATTGGAAAGTATGCGTTTTGGGGAAGCTACAATCTTCTTAATATTGAATTTGACCAGTCGGATAGTGAGAAGTCTTTGACAATAGATGACTACGCTTTTTATGAGTGTTCAAGAATAACTCAACTCGTATTCCCTTCACGGCTTGAAGAAATAAAAGACTTTGCCTTTTCATGGTGCGTGGGGTTGAGCGATTTGGTATTTGCGGCAAGCGACACAAAGCTTGAATTGGGAAGATATGTCTTTGATAACTGCCATATGCTGAGAGAGGTTGTCCTACCCAACCGTCTTACGGACATGGGCTCTCATATATTCGCCAACTGCTACAATCTGAAAAGAATGGAATTTGAATCGTTGCAAGGCACTGTTTTTAAGGAAGGCGGCGTGGAAATGGGCGCCAATATCTTTGAAAACTGCAATGAACTAAGAACAGTGGTCATCCCTTCTCATTTTGTAAAGATAGGGGACTATGCCTTTTATGGCTGTCAGAGCATAGAAGATTTGGTCTTCTTAGAGGGCGAGATGGATTTGTCCATAGGAAAATACGCTTTCAGCTATTGTTCAGCGATAGATAAGTTCACAATCCCCGCACGGACAACTTTTATTGACGACTATGCTTTCTATAAAAGCGGTCTGGGAAGCGCTGCGCTGAATGCATTTAAAGACGGCATGAGCGTGATAGCTTATCGGCAAGACTTAATGTTTGAGGACGGAGAAAAGGAATTGATAATAGGTGAATATAGTTTTGCCGACACCAATCTGTTCTATGTATATCTCCCTCAAAGAGTTTCACAGATTCTATCCTACGCCTTTAAGGACAACAGGAATCTCATGCTTTTTGAGTTTTCGGATAACTCCGAGTGTGTCTATATCGGCGAAGGCGCTTTTGAAAATATAGGATATGGAACGATACAAAATTCAAATCTAAATTTTAAGGAGCTTACAGGATACGATAGATACGCTCTTTCCGAAGACATAAGGATATTTGCCTTGCCCGACAGTGTCATAGAGATTGGCGAATATGTTTTCCGCAACTCTTCGGCTCTCAGAGAAATTATCTTAAATGAGGGTCTTGTCACCATATCCCAAGGTGCTTTTTATGGCTGCCGAGGTCTTACCTTTATTACAATACCTTCCACTGTCGAATACATAGGAGACTATGCTTTTTATAACTGTATAAACTTGCAAAATGTCGAGATATCCATTGACGGAGCGTATACCTTGGGAAGTTACAGCTTTTCGGGGTGCAAGAGCCTTACCAGCCTTTCATTAAGAATGGTATCTATGATAGGCGACGCCCCCGCTTATGGGTGCGACAACCTTGAGCTTTTGGAAGTGGACATTCAAAACCCCTACTATAAGACAATGAACAATGTGCTCTACACCAAGAATGTAGAGTACGATTCCCAGCCATACGGGGAAGACCAGTTGCTTATTTTGTATCCAGCCGGAAAACAAGGCTCAACATACTCTATATCAAAGAACACAATAGAGCTTGGAAGCAAGGCTTTTAGCGGAAATAGATTCTTAAAGAGCATACTTATAGATGTGGACGAAACAGGCGGATCGGTGCTTATAATTAGTGAGGACACTTTTGAGAACACGGCACCCGAACTTGAATTCTATGTAGGCGGGGGCATGGAGTATGTATACCGCCAAAATATCATGTGGAGGACTTATACCGAAAGGATAAGGAGCTCTTCTCTATCGGTTGAGAATTTTATTATTGAAATACTTCCCGGCGACAGCGAAAGCTGCCGGATTATTAAGTACATAGGGCTTGCCGAAGCAGGCGACAATCTGGTCATTCCCTCGACCATAAGAGGTCTGAGAGTAAAGGAAATAGGTCAGAACGCCTTTAGCTACAACGCCATATTGAAAACGGTCAGAATCCCACAAGGCGTAACTAAGATAGCTGATAGAGCTTTCTATAACAACGTCTCTTTGGAAAGGGTAATCATAAGTGACAGCGTCCAACATATAGGGGAACATGCGTTTTATGGCTGTTCATCCTTAATCGATGTGCAATTGGGCGATAACAGCCTTTTGACAACCATATCCAATTATGCATTCCAAAACTGCGTTTCCCTTGAGACAATACGCTTGCCTTGGAGGCTAAGGACAATAGGCATGTACTCTTTCGCAGGCAGTAAAGACAATCAAATGGCGCTTAAGGAAATAACTTTTAGAAAATCACTTGATAATGAAATAAGCCTATTGGAGTCTATCGGAAATTATGCGTTTCAATATTGTTCTCAATTAAGCACCATTACCCTTCCCGATAGCGTGACTCATCTTGGAACAAGAATTTTTAACCATTGCTCATCGCTAACAAGCGTTGTGGTGGAAAGAGGTGTGAATCAGTCTTTGACTCAATTACAGAACAATGATGTCTTTGCCAACACGCCCAAAGAATTGATGATTTATGTATATGACGCCATAAAGCATGAGTACATAAAAGCAAGGTATTGGCGAAATCTGGCGGAAAAGATAGATTCTATTGAGACATTAAGGGACGAATATTCAATTGAAATAATTAATAAAGCATACCATGCGGTAAATATTGTAGACTATCTTGGGGTGTTAAATCAAAGCACCTCAGAATTCGAGGACTTAAGAGAGGAATTGAAGCTTCCCGAGACCTTAAATAAAAAACCCTTGGGGTATGCAGACTATGAACAAAAAACTTTCACTCATTTTATAAACGACTTTGATTATACTTTAGAGTTCAAGTCATATCAGACAAATAATTTAAGACCCATACTCTTATATGACGAATTGGGCAGAGAACATACCGTTATGGTCGAGGATGTGGTTTTTGTATTGGAGGGAGTAAGGATTCTTAAATATCTTGGGGCTGAAAGAAACATCTCTCTTCCTGCCGAACTTCAAGGTCTGCCGGTGCTGGAGATAGGCGGATATAGCTTTAATTATAAATTAAACAGCATCCAAATACCCGAAGGAGTCTTGGAAATAGGGGACAACGCTTTTAGATATTCGTCTTCTCTTGCCTCAGTTAATCTTCCGTTGAGCTTAATTCGAATAGGAAACTACGCTTTTTATGACACCAATATAAGTAATCTCGTTTTCTCTAACAACACCATTGAAGCCTTGAATTCAAGCAGGCTTAGGGAGATAGGCAACTATGCTTTTTATTCCAATACTCTGCTTGGTCAAGTGACGGTGCCGCCTTTGGTTGACAGAATAGGCGACTACGCTTTTGGGTCTGACGGCAAAAGAATGCAATTGGAAGATGTGAAGTTCTTGGGAGAGGAAATGATAGAGATCGGAAGATTCGCTTTTGCCAAGACCAATATAAGGACAATTACTCTTCCCTCAAGGCTGGAGAACATAAAAGACGGCGTGTTCAAGGATTGTGAATACCTTGTATCCGTTTATATGAATGACGACAGCGATACCAGCCGCATAGTGAATTTAGAAAACCAAGCCACCAGCTTGTTTGAAAATTGTGATTTTGTCAAAGTCTATGTTATGGACAACAAGCTTGCTTATTATAGAAACAATGAAAACTGGTCAAGATACGGTTCACGAATTTTGAGCTGGGACAGCATGTATGACGATTTTGTAATAAGCATTATTGACTCCACGAACATGATTGCGGAACTGGTACACTATCTTGGCGAAAATAAAGATGTGGTCATACCTCCAATGATTGGGAACTATACAATTAAGAGCATAGGCACTTATGTCTTTGATTATACAATAGACAGCGTGACTATACCCAATACGGTAGAGACTATTAGAAATTATGCTTTCTATAAGAGCAGCATTTCGCAAGTGATTTTTGAAAGCGGGTCCAATTTGAACACAATAGAGCAATATGCTTTTTATGGAACTGGTTTAGAGTCGATTGTCATTCCCTCTTCGGTTGGCAACATCAACAACCACGCCTTTGCGAACACTCCCTTAAGCTCTATTGAATTTGAGGATATTGACTCTTTGCCCGACCAAGACATTCCCGCCTTGATTTTGGCAAGTTACTGTTTCAGCGAAAACCATAATCTTGAAGAAATCCAACTGCCGTCAAGACTTTATCAAATCCAAGAATACGCTTTTTATAACAATGAAAACCTTAGGGAAGTGATTTTCTATGACGGTATATTGACAGTCATTGAGAATTTTGCGTTCGCCAAATGTTCAAGTCTTATCGAGATAGTTATCCCATACAGCGTGGAGGCGCTTTATAACGGGGTATTCTCAGAATGCACAAGCCTATCCGAAGTTTACATAATGAGGGGAAGAGATTCCAGCTCCAGTCCGACGGTGCCGCTCACTACTGCGGGGGCGGGATTGTTCAACAATGTAAACAATCCTTTCTTAAAAATCTATGTACCAAGATATAGCTTGGACGGATATAGGACTATGGAGAACTGGAGGGTATATGCGGGCTATAATGAGGGTGGAGTTCCAGACCCGCTAGTCTATCCTGATTATATTATTCCCAATCTGATAAGCGGAGACTATGCCTATACGATACTTGACGGCGGAAGTATACAATTGAATAAATACAGGGGAGAGGAAGTCCAATTAGTTATACCTGCCCAAATGGAGATAGGCGGAGTTAGTTATAGTGTAAAATCTATCGGCAGGCATTTTGGAAATCCCTTTATAAAGAGCGTAAGGTTAGAGGCGGGATACGACCAAAAAATAAACATGTTCGGCTTTAGCGACTGTGTTTCCCTTGAAAGGGTGGTTTTGCCTAACACCATAAGGGATACAGGCATTGGGGAATATGCGTTCAGAAATTGCTATAATTTAAGAACTATAAACCTGCCTGCAGATATAACCGAAATATTGCAAGGCACATTCCAGTCCTGCGTATCTTTGAAAGAAATAGATATTCCATATAATGTACAATTCATAAGGGCGTTTGCGTTTAACGGCTGTTCATCCCTCAACAGGGTTTATATCACCAGAGACCGTGTGGAAGGGGGAAGCAGCATGTTTATGAACACTCCGTCGGCTTTGAGGGTGCTTGTCAATCCCAATCACTTAAGCGACTATCGGACCAGAACGCTGTGGGCGGAAATGGGCAACCAAATCATCCCCAATACTACCCTTTATGGTAGTTATGCGATAGAGGAACTTCAAAATCAAAGGATAAGAATTTTGCAGTTTACAGGCAATACCAAAGCCGTCTATATCCCAGAGTATATTCAGGGCAAGAGGGTGTATGAGATTGTCAGCCATGCTTTTGTGGATTCTGTCGAAACAATTTATCTGCCTGAGGGCTCCGAGATTATATACTCTAACGACATTGCTGATAAAATAGTGTTCATTTAAGTTTTTATAAAAAAAGCAAAAAGCCGACAGACCAAAGAGCTTGTCGGCTTTTTTTGGGAAGAAAAAGTATATCAAATAAGCATTTGTCCTTCGTCATCCACTACCATAAGGATTTTTTCCTCTTCCATAGTATCCACATTGACATAGACAATATAGGTGTTATTGTTCTTTTTCACCACATATTCCTTAGTCAGTACTTCGCTGTTCCATTCAGTGGGAATTAAAGCAAAAGTCTCTTTTATTACAGTCACTTCGTCGCTTGGGGTATAGTCAAAATCTTCGGGAATCTCAAGTTCCCTTTGCTTATGGCTATAAATATAATTTCGGCTTTCCACCCCAATAATCTCTCCGTTATCTGCGGCTACTTTTATTTTGATGAGGTCGGGATAGATTACTATATCGTTTTGGGTATAAGCAAAATTTATATACATTGTGGAATGATTGTTGGTTACCCACACAGGTTCCATATTCTGATAACCTATATTTTTAATAAATTCTTTTGCCTTTTCCACGCACTCCTCTTCGCTAAGGTTGGGGTCTTGTACAGTTTTATAGCTGTCATACAAGAGCAGTTTCGCCCCTTGTTTTGTGAGCTGCACGCTGCCCGAAAGACCTTTAGCGGATATTTCGTATAGATAAGAGGGAATAGTACCTTTTACTTCAGTGATGAATTCTATCTTCAAGTTGTCGTGAGGAAAATAGTCTTGAAGCATTTCTTGCGCCTCTTGTTGGGTATAATTCTTTAGCCCCTTCAAAGCCAAGGGCCTTCTTTCATTTATACCTTCGGTGAAAGGTCCGTCATATAGCAGATGCGGATAATCCACGGTGGTATGGTTCATCTTATGATACGCCTTAGCCAAGTAGTTTACTTCTTGTCCCATAGACCCAAGAATGCGCCCTCCGCTTAACAGCTCGTCCTGTACGGATACAAGGTTGTTCTTGAGTTCTTTTATGAGCAGAGAAAAGCTCTCCAGATTTTGATTTTCCTCATCGGATAGCTTATGCTTTTCTAATTTGTTGGCTAAAGAGTTGCAGTAGTCGCCCATTTGGTTTAAGAATTTTATTACTTGGTCTATGGATTCACTGTCCGTACTCAATTGTGAAAGATTGCTCTCCGTCAGTTCGCATTCCCGCCAGATATCGTTTAGTATCTTTTTCTGCATATTTTCCCCTTCGGCTATGGACAGCTTTTCTAAGTTGGTTTCGATATTAAATAGCGATGCCATAGTGTCATAATAGGATTTCTCATAGACATTTTCCAAATCGATGCGCAGCTGGTTTTGTCTTTCTACCGCTAAGGCTAAGGCTGTGGATAGACCTGCTATGACCAAAACCGCCACCGCATAAGTTATTATTTTAATTATCTTCTTTCTTTTTTCCATGACTTAACTCCTTAAGTGCAAAATACATGTCTGCCTATGGTCAAATGAATAGGTCTTGACCTTATCCATTGATTGGTGGCAGTGGCGGGATTGTAATAATAAATGCATCCATTGGTGGGGTCCCAGCCGTTTAAGGCGTCTCTTGCTGCCCTTATGGCAGTATCGTTTGGCTGTAGGTTTATCTGTCCGTCCGCAACGACGGTAAAAGCGTGCGGCTGGTAGATTACGCCTGCTATGGTGTTGGGGAAGTTGGGGTTCTTGACCCTGTTTAAGATGACCGCGCCTATGGCGACTTGACCGATATAAGGCTCTCCTCTTGCCTCGCCATAGATACACCGAGCAAGCAGATTGACATCGCTGGAATAAGATGACGAGGAATTGGCATGCAATCTGATTCCTATGGCGGCGGCGGTCTGGCGTCCCACTATGCCGTCTACCGCAAGCCCGTTCACTCTTTGAAAATATCTGACCGCTTGCTCTGTCTTTGGACCAAATATGCCGTCCACGCCTCCCGTATAGTATCCCCACCGCTTAAGACGGCTTTGAATCTCACGGACGGTAGCACCTGTGCTTCCCCTGCGTATAAGCTGAGCTTCCGCTTGTTCTTCTACAAAGATATCCGTGTAGAGAAAAAGCGTCGTTGCTCCGATAGCGGCCAAAAGAAATATGCACACGCACATAAGAAAAAGCTCTTTCAAATTCTTCTTTTTGCCTTTTGCATCATTCATACTCATGTTTTCCTTTTCATAAGATAATTCAGTTCGCATTATTAATTATTTCCATAATTATAGATTTATACCTTATCTCATTGCCGTCAGACGGTATAAAGCATAACGGCGGAAAAGCGACGCACCACCAATTGTCACCTTGTCCTTTGCCCAATGTGATTATTACTGCCTCATAAACTCCCTTTTCAAAGACAATATCGTCATAGACCCTTGCTGGGAATTCTTGAAGCTTGATTTCCATTTTTGCTAAGTAGTCCGCGTGCTTTTTCTCAAGCGTTTGATTTGATAGTGATAAGAGTTGTTCTTCGTTGTCCTTGATTATTCTCTTGGCTTGATTTTTGTCTTTGGCGTCTTTCAATGCTTCACTAAGTTTTTCGACAATACAGTCTTTTACTTCGTGCTTGATATCTTGGTCAAGTCGGGAATTGCTATTGGCTATGATATGGATTCTTAAGATATCATTATCGGCTTTTTTTTGGCAACCGCAAAAAAGGTTTATCGATGCGGCAATTAAAATAAAGGCCATGAGGACACAGACAAGCTTTTTCATATCGAATATTATTGTCAGATCTACAGCGCCTTAAACAAAAAATCGCAAGGAGTTTTTAAAAAAAATTATTTTGTTAAGAATGATATTATGAACGAATTCTTAGAAATAGTATTAAGAGGCGTTATTGCCGTGGTGTATTTGTTTTTGATTACCAAAGCTTTGGGAGCCAAACAAATATCTCAACTGAATTTCTATGATTATATAGTGGGTATTACGATAGGCTCTATTGCGGCGACGCTATGCGTAGACCCGAAGCTCAATATACTCTATTCGCTTGTCGCCATGTCGATATTCGCAGGAAGTGACCTAATTATGAGCTTATTGAGCAGAAAGACGATTTGGGGAAGAAGAATACTCAACGGCAGACCTTTGGTGCTTGTGGACAATGGGAAAATTCTTTATGACGGACTCAAGAAATCACAGCTGAATATAAGTGATTTGTTAAGGGAATTGAGAATAAAGGATTATTTCAATATTGCCGATGTGGGCTATATAATTTATGAAACCAACGGCAAATTAAGCATTCTTCCCAAGGACCACAAAAGACCCGTTGTGGCGGAAGATGTGGGTGCTGTAAAGTCCACGCCCAGTATATTCGCCAATGTGATTATTGACGGCAAAGTTATGGAAAGCAATTTAGGTGCTATGAACAAGGATAGAGATTGGCTTATGCGCCAGCTCAAAATTCAGAACATGGATATAGAGGATGTGCTCCTTGGCACGCTTGACGAAAAAGGAGAGCTCTCCTTCTACCAAAAAAACCCTACGGAAAAGCTGGGGAGAAGTCTCTTTCAATGAATTATTGAATTTTCTGCATTTGAACTATTGCAGGGTAGACATCTAATATATATATTCCCTCTATTTCGTCATAATAGAAATATACTTTTTGCAAAGTGTCGTATATCTTATAAAGTATGTGACACTGTTCTTGATAATAGAATACTTTTGCCTCGTATTCCCAATCGGGATAGTTTTCAGACTTATACATTAAAAGTGCGGTGTGGTTAGCGGATATAGTTACTTGAATGTCAACAATCAGGTTTTCTCCCTCAGGGACTTCAAATATGTGCTGACCTTCAAATACTCCGTTATAGTGTTGTGGTATATCTTGATTCAGCGCTATCAAGTCGTCCATATCAATTGTTATCAAATGGCAAAGGTCATCTGGGTATCTTTGGATATAGAATAAGAAATTATTTTCAATCACAGCGTCCACTATCTGGTTATTATAAAGAACATAGTCTTCGTAAATCTCTATAAAGTCATAATCGTTATCCTCTTTGGGGTAGGCAAAATATGGGAAAATAACATTGTATACGGGCTTCTTTAGAGAAATAAGAACGCCGTCAATATAAAGAGATATGACGCTGTCTTGGACGGCTATTTCATTGCCGTTTTCGTCCCTGAAGCCGTTTTCGTCCCAAAAATAATAGAATAGGATATAACGGTCACCCCTATGGTATATGTTCATTTTTGTGATTTGATAGGTTCCGTCCGCATAGAATTCCACGGTGGTTATACTCTCTGATTGCGAGTCATAGTGGTAATAAAAGCCTTCTATGGTATTCTCGGGAGGCGTTATAGCGTCGCTTATGTACTTTGCTTTGGCTCTTATTTCAAGAATATAATTATTGGTCAAATAGTTCTTATCCATAAGAATACTTGTGTCTTCAACCGTCCAGCCTACAAAAATATGGTGGTCTTTGGTTGCGAAGATAAAATCAGTAAGAGTGTCGTCGGGGTCGGAAAATATTAATTCATAATACTGCGTTACATACACATATTGATATTCAATATTGTATTGTGTAACTCCGTCCATGGCGTCATAGTATATTTTTACAAGCCTAAACGGATGTGGATAGAGCCTTAAGAAATTGTTTTCTACCTTGTCATAATCTAATTCTCCATAGATATCATACATTTCTTTATAAATATTATCATCAAGATACCAATAATAAGAGAATACTTCATCATTATAAGGTATCCTATCACCGACTATTGTATATAATCCCAAAGAGCCGAACTCTATGATAGTGACATTTTGGTCGGTCTTTGTGAACACAGTATTTTTATAGATAAGCTGACCGTGCTCAAAGATAAGCTCTTCATCTAAAATAAATACAGCCTCGTCAATAACCGTATAGCTATATTCAAAGAATTTTTCTTCAAAGTTAAATGTTACAAGTCCGTTTTGATAAAAATGTAAAATCATTCGTTCGGCATACCATTTCCCAATAATTGGATGCTCAAAGTCCTTTTCTTCCGTCCATTTGGCATATAGATTCACAGGTCTTCCCATATTGACTGCATATTGGACGGATGCTTTTTGTGAAAGCTGTTCATTTACATACCAGCCCTCAAAAAGGTATCCCTCTTTTGGGGGAGGCGACCATAAGATATAAGATATGTCGCCATAATCAATATTTTCGGCTTTAATCAAGCCGTCATAATGATAGTATATGGGATATGTAAAGTAGCTGTAACTTAATTCAAAAGTCAAGTCTTCGGTAATAGGGCTGTCAAAGCTGAATGACGGGTGCTCTATGCACCGCCATTCTCCGCTGGCGCCGTGTATTGATTCAATTTCGGGTATAAGGAGAAGTATCCGTCCGTTGTTTACATATAGGGTATGAAGTAGTATTTGGTCTTGAGAATAGAATCTCAGCGTATGAATAGGTATCTCGGATGTCTCAATAGCTATGACTATATTCTCTTCAATTTGTCCAAGGGCGTATAATCCGTTATCGGCTGTGAGCTCTAAATCATTTGCCAAAACCCTTAGGATATCTTTTTGAGTATCTATTAGAAAGTCAATACTCTCTCCATAGTCTATGGTTATGATACCCGAATGCGGTTCATTGTCTATATAAAAGCCAACGCCGTCGATATCGGGAAAGGATATTTGGCAGAAGAGTTTCTCCCATAGGGCAATTAGCATTGTGTTCTGATAAAGGGGGATGTTCTTGTTTATTTCGATAAGGTCTTGGGGCAGATTTTCGGGGTCAAAGTATTCGGGAGCGTAGTCGCTTGAGGTATACCAGCCCAAGAACTTATAGCCGTATCTTTCTTTTATGTCCAAATCAACCAGCGATGTTCCCGCTTGAACTTCTTTTTCCTCGCCGTCAATTATATCAAAGTCGCCTTCAAGCTCTCCGCCGTTTGCGAATACGGTTATTTTTATTGTGGTGTCAAAAATTAAGAAGTAGCTTCCGCCTCTTGTTATCGGCGTATAGATGTCGGCATCGTACAGCTTGTTGCCATAACGGAAATTATGGTTCATTTCGTTTTGCAATTCTTCGGGGATTTGAGGGTTTAACAGCTCTTCAATTATGGCGGGGTCTAAGTCTTGAGAATTTTCTATAATATCTTTTAATATAGAGCCGTATTCCACATCCTCTAAAGTTATGATTATATTGTTGTCCCAGTCAAAAAAGGTTATATCATAGGTAAAAGGCTGATAGATTGCATATACTTCTATATCGTTTTTAATTTTTGTTAAATCCTTGTCTTCCCAGCCTATAACATAATACCCTTCAAAGGGATAGGGCTCAGGGATTAGTGAAGGCGATAAATCGGTGTCGTAGACAACCTCCACAGTTTCAATAAAAATCTGTTCTACGGGCTTTTCAATTTTGGAAATAAAGGAGACCTTTTTCATAATATCGGTATATACCGCGTTGACAATCAAATCTTGGGTTATATTCTCAAAATTTTCTATATCCCAATGGGCTGATTTTCCTTCCTTTTGTGGAACTGAGGGGATATCCTCAAGCGTTTGGTTGTACTTGACTTTTCTTATGATGTCTTGAAAACCCTCTGCTTTGAATACAATGGTAAGCTCTTTTATGGAATATATGGCGTTGACAGTTATGTCCGAAGTGATTGAGCTTAAGCCGACATCCTCCCATTTTCCGTCATAGCCTTGCTTTGCGGGAACGGCGGGGATATCTTTCAAGGCGTCTCCGAAAGCTACTTTTCTTGTGATATCTTCAAACCCCTCCGCCTTAAAGGTGACGGTATAAGTATTTCTTATGTATTTGGCGTAGAGGTTGAGTCCGTTTTTCAAATCAGAGGTCTTGAATTTTTGAGTGAGATTTTTGTCAATGTACCAGCCTTCAAAAGTATGACCTTTCTTTTCTGGAGGGGTGATTTCCGGGAAAGTTTCTTTGTCCCATGAAATGGATTGAATAAGCTCCTCCCCGTCATAAAAATTGAGTATGATATCATCTTTTTGACAGGCGGCAAAAGAAAATAAAGCCAATATAATAAGTATTGCGATTAAGATTTTTTTCATATAAAGCCTTCTTTTCAAAATTTTGGTACAATCCAAGTATAGCATCTAAGAGAGAATTCCGTCAATATAAGTTATCTTTAATATAACTTAATATTTGCCTCTTGACTTGGTATTGAATGCCATTGTATAATGTTCATAGTAATTTTAAATTAAGGAGATTGGTATTTCAATGAATAAAGTTAAAAGAAAGCTTTCTAATTACCGAAGAATGAAAACAATTTCCTATCTGATTGGGTTTCCTCTACTTATCGTCATGGTGTTTGTCTGTTCCATATCCTTTATTGGACAGAGCGCTTTTGAGGACACATGGTGGTACGGGGTAGCTGCCGTAGCCGCTCTTTGGGTCGTGGTCACCCTTCTTCAGATAGTATTTTCCTTATTTGCCAAAGGGTGGAAAGCAAGGACTATGTTCACGCTGATTGTCGCAGTTGGGCTGGTCTTGGCAAGCGCCATTGTCTTTGACGCCTATATGGGTAAAGAATTTGAGAAATTGGAAAAAGAAAACCAAGAGTATGGTGTCACAATCGAGAACTATGAATATCAAATAAACTGGTTCTCTACGATGACGACGGGCAAGAAAAGCATGACCAAAAAGTTCAACGACAGCGTTTTTGACTTTTTGAAAACTTATCATATCGACTACAAGGCGGATAATTACGGCGACGAAAATACCGACCTTTCAGAAATTGTCTATAATCAAGAGGACGATGCTTGGTACAGCCCCAATGGCATGTTTGCGGACGGTTACATATTCGGCATAAAACAAGCCTTGAATGTGTTGATAACCTATCATGAACAGCAAGATTACTTTAAGGCCCAGGGCAAGGACGCCGATGAAGAATTGCAAAAAGCCCTTACGGCGCTTGAAAACAATGCTTCATCCGAATGGAACAAATACAAACAGACCGCGGAGTACAAAAAAGCCTATGGTGAAAACGGCGAAGCCTATAAGTATATGCTCACTTTAGACAGGCTGGACGCTATATTGGGCGCTCTGGGAAGAGAACTGGAAGATAGTGTTGGGGGCTTGGGACCCATACTTAGTTGGGTGGGATTAGAAGAATACGCCGCATTATTGTCTTATATAAACGAAGATTTGGATGTAGATACCATAGTTACGGTTATCAATACAATGGGACTTTTTGAAGAACCCATAACGAGAGATACCCTTGCGGAATTGCTTAAGGGATTCTCATTCTACCAATCTCCTCAAGCAAAGCCCATATTTGAGTTCATTGAAGACGAAAACCTTAAGGAATATGCCTATGTCAATTATTACGCCACCGTTCACGGAGCCAAAATAGGTTCTGTGCTTATCGGACCCAAAATTGGCCATGTGGATATGAACAATTCGGGCTTCCCCGAAGATATGGGATATACTCTTGAAGAGCTATATCAGTTAAGAACCGAGATTTCTTACAAACCGCAATTTTATCCTCTTTTTGCGGCAAGAAGATATCTATATGTGTTTGCCGGCGTTATCGGCTTGAGCACAGTTCTTGCCTATCACTTTGCAAGAAAGGAAAAAGAGCTGTTTGCGACTTTGACAATGGAGGGTAATTAAGATGAAAAAGTTTTTGCAAATATTGCTTCATTTAGCCGGCTTTCCGTTGCTCATAGCTTTGGTGGTGCTTGAAAGTCTTCATATCATAGAATCAGGTCTTAGTTATGGCGTGATGGTTTTTGTGGGCGTAATAGTTACCGTTGTTATGGCGATAATATACTATTTGGTATTCGGCATAATGGCGAAAAGAAAGAAAAAGAGCATATACAGGCAGACTATCGTATCGATTTTAGTCGCATTTATCTGTCTTGGCGGTCTATGGATTGCGGCGGATGTGTTTCTTCCCGACTTTTTGGATGACGCCACCAGCGGCACAATCTTCTATGAAGACCTTGCCGATGACTTCAATTCAAGAGCCGATGTCAATAAAGAGCTGTTGGAAGAGTACATAAACCGCAATGTGGACAACGGCAACCTTAAGACATTGTCCCGCCAGCAGTATTTGGATGAAGGGGCAAGGAATCAAGAGGTCATGGACTTATTGAAAAAGCACTTTGAAAGCATAGATATGGATGGATATGCCACCTTTGTGGGTCCATGGATAGATATGGCGGACGATGAAAGGCTGACCATACCCACGCTTATTCACTTGATAATAAATCAAAGAGAGACCCAAGACAAGCCCTTCCCGTCAAGGGGCGAAGACGGCGTTATGGTTAATGACCCGGTATTGTGGTCTATACTTGACATGCTTGGCGAGCCTATGGAATTTGACCTTGGACCCGACGGCATGGGGGTCATACCCCCACAATATTTGGGCACATTGAATCTCATGCAAAGCTTCATAAACGAGCTTTTGGCTTCGGTTACTAACGCCATAGAAGACGAGGCTGTGGTAGGCTCTCCCATTTACATTATGCTGAACAACGGCACGGTACTGACGCTGACGCCGTCCAACGAATCCAGAGGTGTTTTGAAATATATGAGCATGGCATGGTTGGACAGCAATGATTTGATATTCGCCATCACAGCGTTTATGGCAGTAAGAAGGCTCTTTCTCATATTCGCGGGCGTATTGGTGGTCACCACATTTGCGATAGGGCTTTTGAGAGACGACAGCAAAGAAGAAAAGAAAAAAGCTGTTAAGGACAGACCTCTTTCGGATACCGAGCTTTCGGTTCTGGACAGAGACAACCTAAAGGTTGAATATTTCAGACCCTATGACCCCAGCCAGATTGTCATTACTCAAAGCCTAAACAAGCTGGACTTCAACAAAATGAACACCCAGCTCTTATACGATTCGCAATACAAAGTCACCAAACAATATTCGGATGAGGAGTTCATAAAGTAAATAAATAACAAAATTTCCAAAAAGCCCCTATAACTTAGGGGCTTTTTGGTTTATAATAAAGATATTATGCCATATAAGAGACGGTTCACATGAATTTTTTATCAAAGATGACAAAAGAAAAAAAGACCATATTTTTGTTAATAATAAGCGTACTCATGGTTGGCGCCATTATCGGCATGGTTTTTTTGGGTATCTTTCTTTATAGACGCTATACCCCCAATGTGAGGTTTGCCTACGCCGAACAGACTTGGGAAAAGGCGGATAGAAAAAAAGCTTATGACGACATAGCTGTCGATTTTCACCTTGGACATGCTGAGAATACACTGGATTTACTTTTGACAATAGAGGGGAACAGAGTGTATAATGGGAATGATATTTCTGCCGATTACCAAATAAATCTCCTTGGCGTATATGAAGGGCTGACCCCTACAATATTGTCTTTAGACGCCGATATCGACATTAAAGACGATTTGGCATCCATTAAAGTGACCAAGAAAGAAGGTTTAATGGATGTCAATGACATGTTCATTGAACTGTCCAATGAGCAATATCAGGATATAGACCTGAACTTAAACAGCATTATGCTATACGATACCCAAAGGTTATCGATTGCTGAAAGCGGCAATTTTTATATTGAAGGCAGAAAAGCTTTTGATAATATTATCAGTGCCTTGTCTATGATAATGAAAGACTATATCGACATAGACATTTGGAATTTTTTAGACAACAAGACAAACTTCAGCAGAGTCAAAGGGGATGTGTATTATCAAGGAGCTTTTTTTGTGGAAAAGATAAAATCTTCCCAAAACATCTCTTTCTATATGCCATGGCAGGAACTTGACCAAATAGTGGAAGAAGTCTCCGACAGCATACCGCCCAACATTTTGGAGATTTATCAAAACAAGAAGATTGAAATCGAAGTGCCGGTACTGGGAAATATCACAATAGACCTAAAAAACTATATGCCCGAAGGAATGCTGGCGAATATAAGAATAATAACAGAAACACGATACCAAATACTATAATAAGGAGTTAGCTTGATAAAGAATCTTAGAAAAAAACTTAAAGAATCCATATTTGCGGTACTACCTATAACAATAATAGTGCTGATCATCAATTTTGCTTTTCTAAGACTGGAGTGGTCTTTAATAATATTGTTTTTAAGCGGTGCTTTTTTGCTTATTATTGGGATGAGTCTTTTCGCTCTGGGTTCGGATATGGCGATGATACCCATGGGCGAGAGCATGTCCGCCAAGTTATCTGAAACCAACAAGCTATGGATAATCATCCCCGTATTTTTTCTTATGGGATTTATTATCACAATAGCTGAACCCGACCTTCAAGTACTTGCCGATCAGGTTTATGCTGTGCCGAACACCGTGCTTATCGTCAGTATCGCCGTGGGAGTAGGTACGGTTTTGGTTTTGTTTGTTATGAAGATATTCTTTAAGATAAAGATGAAGTATATCTTGCTCTTCTCTTATGCGCTTATTTTTATTCTTTCAATATTCGTCAATAAGGACTTTTTGGCTGTGGCGTTTGATTCGGGGGGCGTGGCGACAGGACCAATAATCGTGCCGTTCGCTATGGCGTTGGGAATAGGTCTTGCCACAGTTAGGAGCGGAAAAACCAGCAATGAGGACAGCTTTGGAATGGTGGCACTTTGCGTGGTGGGACCTGTGCTTGCGATTATGATATTGGGTTTATTTTATAATCCGCAAAGCCATGTGGATATGGGCTTTGTTCCTGAAATTGACGGCTTTTCAGGCGTGGTTAAGGAGTATTTGAAAGCTTTTCCCACATATTTTATGCAAGTGGGGATAGCCCTTTTGCCTATCTTGCTTTGTTTTGTGGTGTTTCAAATAGTGCTGCTAAAGTTCCCCAAAGTCTCGATTATTAGGATAATAATAGGCGTTATATACACACATTTGGGACTTACCATATTCCTTACCGGTGTGAATGTCGGGTTTTTGACTGCAGGAAAATTGATAGGCGGAATGCTCGCAGCAAAGAGCTATAATTGGATTCTTGTCCCCATAGGTATGGTCATTGGAGCGGTGGTGGTCTTGGCGGAGCCGACCGTACATATCTTGACCAATCAAGTGGAAGAAATCACTGGCGGCGCTCTGTCCAGAAAAGCCATGATTGTGGCGCTTACGGTGGGGGTGGCGTTTTCGGTAGGGATATCTATGCTAAGGGTGCTTACGGGTATCAGCCTGCTTTATTTTTTAATTCCCGGCTATGCCTTAGCTTTGACACTTAGCTTTTTTGTTCCTCCAATCTTTACTCCAGTCGCTTTCGACTCAGGAGGAGTGGCGTCGGGACCTATTTCCGTCACCTTTGTCCTGCCCTTGGCTGTGGGCGCAAGCCTTGCCTTGGGAGGGGACATATTAAGAGACGCTTTTGGTGCGGTGGCTTTGACGACAATGGCTCCTCCAGTGACGGTGCAGCTGTTCGGTTTGGTATATAAGCTTAAGTTAGCAAAAGTCAGCCTAAGACAAGAAGAAAAGGAATATACTCAAGGCGCAGAACCCATGGACACAGGCAAAGAACCTGTGGACATAGACACAGAGTATGTGGATATAGATGTAGTAGAAGAATAATTTGAGGTAAGGAGTAAAATATGGAAAACATTTGCCAGCCTAAGCCTGTCAAGATGTTAATGGTCATCGTAGACAGAGGAAAGGGCAAAAAAATTATTAAGATGCTCAATGATTTTGGCTTGGGGTACACATTCGCCGCTTATGGCACGGGAACTGCATCCACAGAGATAAGGACTTATTTTGGACTTGAAGAGTCTCAGCGGGATATTGTCTTCGGCATAGTGCCTCAAGAAAAGTCAAAAGACATTATGGATTTATTAAATGAGAAACTAAAATTGAGAAAGCCCAATACGGGGATTGCTTTTACTATACCCATAAAGTGCGTTTCCAGTATGTTGGCTTTGAAATACATGCTGGAGCAGTGAGGTGAAGATATGAACAAGCATTCATTAATTATAGCGATTGTCAACAGAGGCTTTGCGGAGACAGCTATGGAGGCGGCTAAGAGCCATGGAGCAAGGGGCGGCACAATTGTTCACGCCCGAGGCACAAGTACAAAGGAAACGGAAAAGTTCCTGGGCATAACTATAGAGCCTGAAAAAGACCTTTTGTTGATACTCATAGGCGACGACAGAAAAAAAGCCGTTATGAAAGCCATAGATGAAAAAATCGATATGAAAGTTATCGGCAGAGGCATAATCTTTTCCTTGCCTGTTGATGAAGTAATCGGCACTATAAATTCACAAAAGCCTGAAGATAATTAAGAGTTTAAGAGCTTTTCAACCGCTGTTTCTTTGTCTGCGGATAAAGACAATAATTTCATAAGCTTACTACTATTTCGGGTATCCTGCCAAAGAATGCCGCCTATTAATTTATCATCTTCAAAGGACAATAATTTATAAGAATTCTTATCCGAGAATGTTTTGGTATCCCCGCTGTGAACATTGCCCGCAGAAAAGAATGTGACGCCTAAACCCGAAAAAGCTGTGGCGAACGGAACAACGCTGTACTTTATCATTTCCCCCGTCATATTGGCGCCCGCACACTTTCCTTGCGCCGAGCTGATTATCCAAAGCCCTCCGGGCTTGCCTTTATATTCGGCGCAGTCTCCCGCACAATAAACATAGGGATCGGACGACCTCATATAGTCGTCTACCACAATAGCCTTGCCTACTTGTATATCGGCGTCTAAGGCAAGGGAGGTATTGGCTCTCACGCCCATGCTGACTATCATAAAGTCTGGGAAAAGCGTCATACCATTATCCAAGACAACGCTGTCTTTCTTTATCTCTTTGACGGTTGAATTCAAAAGCACCCTTATGCCTTTGTTTTCAAGAGCTTGCCTCAATAGGTCGGAGCTTTTTCTATCCAGCTGTGCTTTTACAACACATTCCCCTCTTTCAAGGACTGTGACATCCAAGCCTTTTTGGTTCAAGGACATCGCCGCCTCTATTCCCAATATGCCTCCGCCCGCAATGACTACTTTCTTGCCCTTATCGATTAGGCTTAAGATATCCATGGCGTCTTTATAGCTCCGCAAAGTTTTTATCGGCAATTGGTCCTCTTTCAATTCAAAAGGGCAAAAAGAATGAGAGCCGCAAGCAAGGCATAATTTGTCGTACTCAATAAGACTGTCGTCGTCCAATAATACCACCTTTTGCTTTGTGTCTATCTTTAAGGCGGTTTTGTTTTTGTAAAGCTCAATATTGTTGTTTTTATAGAAGTTATAGTTTTCAATCACTATATCCGAAAAGAGCATATCCCCGCATATGAAATCCGACAGAGCAGGTCTTTTATAGGGGAGCTTATCCTCTGAAAAAATCATTTTTATGGACGCTGTCTTGTTTCGGGCTCTAATTGCCTTAGCAGTTTCTAAGGCAGCTATTCCGCCACCTATTATGACAAACTTTTCGTTTGTATCTTTTCGATAAGAGACTATCTCTTCTTTGAACTCCCGAAAGGCTTTATTATCAGCGCCACAAATGGGGCATATTTCGGGAAGATAGTCAAAAACTTCATGGCATACGCCGCATTTATATTTCATAAGCTATTCCTTTAATGCCTTGGCAAAATCCCTACCGTATTCAAAAGCCTTATTCAGGTCCTCTTGGGTGGGTTTTAATTTAACCTTGAATCCCTCTAAAGGAGTCTTCAGCCTCAATTGTTTAATTCTTGCCATGATATTGCCCACAGCTTCGCCGCTCCAGCCATAACTTCCAAAAGCACCCGCAAGCATGCCTTTATGTATGACGGGATTAAGGTTTAGGAGCAGTTCAGAAATGGGATAGAGTGCATCGCCCACCATAGTGGGAGAGCCAAAAAGCACGCCGTCCGCATCATTTATTTTTTCAAGTGCTTTTTGCTTGTCGTCAAACACAAGGTCAAAAAGCTCAACGGATATTCCCTCGCTTCTTATTCCCTCAGCTATCTTATCCGCAAGCGATTTGGTGTAGCCGTATGCGGACACATAGGCTATGACAACGCTTTTATTGTCCTTAGATTTGACCTTGCACCAGTTTTTATACATATCGATATAGTAAGATATGTTTTTTCTAAGCACCGGTCCGTGTCCCGTGCCGATAATCTCTATGTCCAGGTCCTCTATCTTTTTTAAGGCGTTTGTCATATGGGGTATTTTGTAAGGGGCTATGATATTGTCAAAATAATACTTATACGCCCCAAAGAAGTCCCCAGTCATTTTGTCGTTGAAAATTTTGTCATCGGCATAGTGACAGCCAAAACAGTCACAAGGGAACAATGCCTTTCGCTCTTTTATATAAGTAAACATGGTGTCAGGCCAATGCAGCATGGGAGCTATGAAAAATTCAAGTGTCATGCCGCCGATATCTATTTGGTCGACTTCGCTGACTACTCTATGCTTAAAAGGCTTGTTGAGAATGTCTTTTAAGAAATTAATGGCGGTGGCACTTGCCAGAATGGTCGTATTGGGTGCGACTTCAAGAAATTTTTCAATGGCTCCCGTATGGTCGGGTTCGGTGTGATTGACCACTAAATAATCAATCTTCTCGACCTCGCATATCTCTTTTAATTTCTCTAAATGCTCTTCGAAAAAATTGGTCTTTACCGATTCGATAAGGACGGTCTTTTCTTTGCCCTTGACAAGATAGGAGTTATAGGTGGTGCCGTTTTCGGTAATCATGACTATATCAAATACCCTGAGATTCTTGTCTAAAACCCCTACATAATATATATCTTGTGTAACCTCTATTTTCATATTTTTCCTCGCTTTTTTTTGAAATATTGTCATTTTACCTGATATAAGGCGTTTTGTCAATAATAAGATACTCTTGAATATTTTGCTTATGTCTTGCAAAAAATATAGCTATGAAACGCTTCAAGGTATTAATAATTGTTGTTATCATCTCATTGGTGACAGTGTTTTCAGCCTTTAAGATTGACGATAAAAAGCAAGATAAGAAAGATAAAGACTATATCAAATGGGTGGATTGCAATGTGTCTTATGAGGTTATGAAGAAGGCTTATGAATACGATTTAGAGTTTCATAACCAAAAAGATGTGGATTTTAGTTTTATTAAGGCGCTTGCTTATCTTGCCACAAAAAACGGCAATAAGTTCAATGTCGCTGTTGACTTGAAAAATTTGGATGAACTTGTAAGAAAACTTAGAGAGGGCAAGAAAATAGACGATTTTTATGGCGGGAACAAGTATTATAAGTATTATGTGGAGGCGTATGACGCCATATTCATGGAATTTATAGGTGAATATAAGGAACATGGCTCTCACCAGATAAAATACGGCTTAAAGAACTATCACCCTTTTCCCAAGGGCTTTTGGTATAACCATTCGGACGACTTTGGGGTAGGGAGGAACTATGGCTTTAAGAGAAGGCATCTGGGACACGATATGTTCGGCTCAATCGGCACTCCGATTATTGCCATTGAGGGAGGGACGGTGACGGAATTGGGCTGGAACAGATACGGCGGGTGGAGGATAGGCATAAGGTCCTTTGATAAAAAAAGGTCATACTATTATGCCCATATGAGAAAAGACCGACCTTACATTAAAGGCTTAAAGAAAGGGGATAAGATAACAGCGGGGCAAGTGATAGGGTATTTGGGAGTCACTGGTTACAGCATGAAAGAGAATGTAAATATGAACACCAAGCCCCACCTTCATCTTGGCATGCAGCTGATTTTTGACGAGAGTCAGGTTCAGGGCATGAACGAAATATGGATAGATATGTACCAAATCTCAAAATTCCTTTCTTTGAACAGAGCCGAAGTCAAAAAATTCGACGACGACTATAAAAGCGTAAATATCAAAAGAGCAATCTGACTCATTAATGCCAAAGAGTATGATTAAGCCAAAAGATGCCGTATATGTTTTCGCCAACACAAAATACGGCAAGGCAAAAGGTGAATATAGAAACGGCGTGTTTGTTTGGAAAGGCTTGCCCTATGCTCAGAAACCTATCGGGGATAGGAGATTTATGGAGCCCTTGCCTATTCAGAAATGGAAAGGGGTATATAACGCCACATACTTTCGTCCCTCATGTCTGCAAATGGTGTTCTTTGAGAAAGAGATAGAAGACGAAGACTGTCTATATCTGAACATTTATTCACCTTCAATTATCGGCAAAAAACCCGTTATGGTCTTTATTCACGGAGGAGCTTTTATTGCTGGAAGCTCCTCCCAATATCTTTATGACGGGACAAATATTTGCAAGAAAGGCGTGGTTGTGGTGACTATAAACTACCGTTTGGGAGCCTTAAGTATGTTTAATTTCTCATATATAGACAAGCAGTATTCAAGCAATCTGGCACTTAAGGACCAGCTCATGGCATTGGCTTGGGTATATGAAAATATAGCCGCCTTTGGAGGTGATCCCGAAGATATCACTATATGCGGTCAGTCCGCCGGTGCGATAAGCGTACTTTGCCTTTTAAGCGTCGAGCAGGCAAGAAAATATATTAAAAAGGCTGTCGCCATAAGCCCCTTGCCCGATTTTGTAAACTCTTATCAAAGAAGCGTGGAGATTGCCCAAGGCTTTTTGAATTATTTGGATATAAGGGAAAATGAATTCTATAAATTGGTACAAATGGACGCTTTTCAGCTTAATCGAAAGGCAAGAGAATACACCAAGAGTTTTGAAGAAAGAAATGGCTTGAATCTCCTTATGCCTGTCGTAGACGGCGAATTCCTTAAACATAGACCTTTGAAATCGGCTAAAGAAGGCAAGGCTTTTTATCCGCCATTGATTATTGGAGTGACAAAGAACGAAGCTGATATACTTTTCAAATTAAAACCATATAAGGATAAGGCAAAAAAGGACTTGAACTCTTTTTTTGAAAGTGAAAACGAGATAAAAGACGAACTTCTTAATGCCTATGGAACAAGTCCAATCGACCAAAAGTACGCCCAAATCTTAGGGGATTTAGTGGTAGGCATACCGTTGGAATGGTATGGGGAGTTTCATTCACAGTTTGGAGATGTGTGGTTTTATCGATTTGAGTATTCCAATCTCTTTTTGGAGCTTACGGGTCTTAAATCCGCCCATGCTTTGGATATCATATTTGCTTTTGGGAATTTTAATAACATAGTGGGGAAGCTGTTATTTTCGCTTACGCCCTTTAGGAAAAAAGCTTATGAGCTTAGCCAAAGACTTGGAGACGACCTCACATATTTTATTAATAACGGCAAAGCTCCTTGGCAAAAGAAACGGGTCAAGGTCTATGACAAGGACGGGGATTTTGTGGAAGAGAAGGACTGTGCGATACGAGATATATGGAAAAAAACAAATTTATATAAAACATTAATTGAGTAATGATAAAAAAATTGATTTTGGAAAAAACCTTAAATTTTATTGAATAGAATTTTATAATCCCCAAATACTATATACAATTCAAAACTTGAATTATGGAGGAATTATGAATTTCAAAAAATATATAGCGGAGTTTATCGGCACTTTGTTCTTAACGCATATAGGTTGCGGAGCTTTGGTTATGTATGACTTCAGCGCCGGCTGGATTGCGGTAGCGCTTGCGTTCGGGCTTACTCTAATGGCGATGACATATTGCTATCATCAGGTGTCTGGGAGTCATTTCAATCCTGCGGTATCGCTTGGCATGTTTATAGCAAAAAAGATTGATTTCAAAGACTTCATAGGCTATATTGTTGCGCAGTTCTTAGGTGCTATTGTGGGCGTGGCGGTGCTCATGGTGTTTTTCAATAACAATACAGGTCTGGGAGCCAACGGATACGGCGACTTAAGCGGTTGGTCGTTCTCATGGTGGCAGGCTCTTATTGCAGAGATAATTCTCACAGCTATTTTTGTAATGGTTTTCTTGGTTATGACATCCAAGAAAAGTAAATATTTAATAGGCATCGTCAATGGATTGACGCTTACCGCTTTGTACCTTTTCGGCTTGCCGCTGACTAACGCTTCTCTCAACCCCGCAAGGAGTTTTGCTCCCGCAATCTTCACGGGCGGCGACGCATTAAGACATGTATGGCTGTTTATTGTCGCACCTCTCATTGGGGCGATTATCGCGGCGATTGGCTACAAAATGTATAATAAAAACGAAGAGGAAGTAACTCTAGATACCAAGATTTAGTTGCCAAGGCTACAGAATTAGCTATAAAAGCGTCATATTCAAGATAAAAAGCCGTTAGATTTTTATAGGTCGATACGGCTTTTTTTATTGGGCAATTCTGTTGCCATGGCTACAAAAAGAGTTTTGGGAACTTGGGGGCAAAAAGAATTTGCTTGACACCGATTGGTATTGCCTTTATCATTTAGATAAAAATAGGGTTACTGGGATTGGCGATTTTCATTTAGGTAAAAAAAGAAAAGAGCAAACGGAAAACTTTAATTACCTAAAAAGATAAATACACTACTTACGGTAAAGCAAAAAATTGAGGATAAATTCTCAAAGGGGATAATATGCAAAAGAAGTTTTTAGTTGAGGGAATGACTTGTTCAGGTTGCTCGGCAAATGTGGAAAGAGCAATCAATCGCTTGGACGGCGTAAAAGAAGCCAATGTCAATCTTTTGTCCAAAACCCTTTTTGTTGATTTTGATGATAATGTTTTAAGTGACTTGGATATTATTTCCACAGTAGAAAAGGTCGGATACAAGGCAAAGAGTTTTGAAAGAGAAGAAAAAGCCGAATCGGGATTGGATAGCGAACTCAAGAACATGAAAAAGAGGGTAATAGTCTCTTTTATCTTTATGATTCCCCTAATGTACCTATCCATGGCTCATATGCTGAATATGCCCATTCCTTCATACTTTAAAAGTTATAGGGGGGCTTTGGCTTTTAGCTTTCTACAGTTTCTCTTAACCCTTCCCATAGTCATAGTCAACAGGAATTATTATATTACGGGTTTCAAAACCCTAATAAAAAGGCACCCAAACATGGACTCTCTTATCGCTATCGGTTCGGGGGCGGGCCTTTTGTATGGAATTTTCGCTATATTTATGATAGCTGACGGGCTTGCCTCTCAAGACGCTTCAGTAGTTGAAAAATATTCTATGGAATTGTACTTTGAATCGGCGGCAATGATTCTTACCTTAATAACTTTAGGCAAGTATCTTGAAACAAAGTCCAAAGGCAAAACAAGCGAGGCGATAAGCAAGCTTTTGGACCTTGCTCCTAAGACAGCGACTGTGGAAAGGGCGGGTCAAGAGATAGTCATCCCTCTTGAAGAGGTTAGAAAAGGGGATATTGTCATAGTCAAGCCCGGACAAAGTATCCCCGTGGACGGCGTGGTGGTTGAAGGAATGTCTTCGGTTGACGAATCCGCAATAACCGGCGAAAGTATTCCTGTGGAGAAAAGCAAGGGCATGACCGTCATAGGCGCTACAATCAACAAGAACGGCTTTTTAAAATTCAAAGCCCAAAAGGTGGGGAATGATACCACCTTGTCGAAAATAATCAAACTTGTGGAAGAGGCAGGCTCATCCAAAGCGCCTATTGCAAGACTTGCCGACAAAATCGGATATGTCTTTGTGCCCGTTGTCATAACTATAGCTTTGATATCCGCGATAGTGTGGCTTGCCACAGGAGCGTCGTTTACCTTTTCGCTTTCCATACTCATATCCGTTTTGGTCATATCCTGCCCTTGCGCTTTGGGTCTTGCCACACCGGTGGCTATTATGGCGGCGACGGGCAAGGGGGCGGGATACGGCATATTGATAAAGTCCGCAGAAGCTTTGCAAACAGCCTATAAAATAGATACAGTGGCTTTAGATAAGACGGGGACAATAACCGAAGGCAAGCCTAAGGTTACCGATATTATAACAAACGGTATCCCAGATGACGAGCTCTTGACTATTGCGGCGTCTATGGAAAAACCCTCCGAGCATCCTTTGGCGGAGGCGATACTTGAAAAGGCAAAAGAAAATAATCTCAAACTTAGGGATGTAGCTAACTTCGAGTCCATACCCGGAAAAGGTCTGCAAGCGGTTTTGGATGACAACAAATATATAGCGGGCAATCCCGCTTTGCTTCAAGAAAGGGGTGTGGATATAGGCATTTTACAAGAGGAATATGACAGACTTGCCTTAGAGGGGAAAACGCCGCTTTGCTTTGCCAAAGAAAAAGAGTTTATTGGCATAATCGCAGTTATGGATACCATTAAGCCCACAAGCTATGACGCTATACAGCGATTCAAGGCGCTTAGCATAGATGTAGTTATGCTGACAGGAGACAACAAGAGAACGGCTGAGGCGGTAAAAAATAAACTTGGTATAGATAGAGTAGTGGCGGAAGTCATGCCTCAGGATAAAGAAAAGGAGATAAGAAAGCTTCAACAAGAGGGCAAGAAAGTCGCTATGGTCGGGGACGGCATAAACGACGCTCCCGCCTTGATAAGAGCGGATGTGGGCATTGCCATAGGGGCGGGAACGGATATAGCAATCGAATCCGCCGACTTTGTGCTAATAAAAAACGACCTTTTGGACGCTGTGACGGCATTGCAGCTTAGCAAGTCGGCTTTCAAAAACATAAAGCAAAATCTGTTTTGGGCGTTTTTCTATAACATCTTGGGAATACCTATCGCCGCAGGAGTATTTTATCCGTTCTTTGGTTTGACACTTGACCCGATGTTCGCCGCTGCGGCTATGAGCTTAAGCTCAATCTTTGTGGTCTCCAATGCACTTAGGCTGAGATATTTCCGCCCAATCCATAAAGAAAAAAGGAGAAAGAAATGAAAAAGATTGTGGAGATTGGGGGCATGAGCTGCGCTCATTGCGTAAAAAGAGTATATGAGGCTCTCAATGAGATTGAGGGGTTGAAAGTAAAAGTAAACCTTAAAAAAGGTCACGCTATAATAAAGTCCAATATGGATATAAAAGACCAGGATATTCAAGAGAAAGTGGAGAATGCGGGATATAAAGTCCTATCTATTAGGGACAAATAGCCCTTAGAGCTTGTCATAGTTATTGAGAATAACCGCCGAAAGGGGCAAGAGCTTGGACCTTTCATTCTCACTTAATAGGTCAAAATATACACCTTTTAGGTCGTAGTCTTCTCTTGTAGGGTTGACAATCAGGGTGAGATGTCCTCTTTTTATGAAAAGTATTTTTTCATCTAAAGCCAAAACATCAAAAAGGTCTGTAAAAAGCTCTCTATTTTTATAGCGAATATCGCCTAATTTTATATAATGGCTTAATATAATATCATCTCTCTTTTCAAAGTCAAATGGTCTTCGATTCAAGGGGTCTTCAAAGCCCTGCATGCCTATTTCATCTCCGTAATATATCGTGGGTATCCCCGGAAGAAAATACTGAATAGCGCTTGCAAGTAAAAGTTTTTTTCTTGCATTATTATATTCTTCAGGGCTTAAGCGATATTCTTTTCTGAACTGTTTTGTGGGGTTATTGACCGATACTTGGGCGAGGGCGTTAAGCACTCTTACGGTGTCATGAGAGCCTATGAGCGTCATGCAGTTGTTAAGGCTTTTTTTTGGATAGTTTTCGCAAATGCTCATCACCTTTTCCAAGAAGCTTTTTTCATTCAGGTTGTTTATATAATCTAAAATAGCTTCCTTGAAAGGGTAATTCGTAACCCCGTCCAGCTGCGAACCTCTGAAGTATTTCCTCTTTTCACCATAGCTGTGCTTGGTGCTGGCGTCTTCCCACACTTCACCTATCACCAAAGCGTCTTTGTCGGCTTTCTTTATTGCAGACCTTATCTTCTCAATAAATTCGCTGGACAATTCGTCCACCACATCCAGCCGCCAGCCTTTTACGCCTTTTTTTGTCCATTTCTCCAAAATGCCGCCTTTGCCCGCAATCATATTTTGATATCCGACGGCGCTTCGGGATACCGTAGGCACGACGGTTATGCCCCACCAACAATGATATTTGTCGGGATAGCGATAAAATGTATACCATTCATAATACGGGCTTTCTTTGGACTGATAGGCGCCCAAAGACGGATAATGGTTGAACTTATTAAAGTAAAGGCTGTCCGCTCCCGTATGATTAAAAACTCCGTCCAGCATAATGGAGATGCCTTTTTCTTCCGCCTTTTTTATAAGCTCCTCAAAATCCTTTTTGTCGCCAAGAAGAGGGTCTATCTTGGAGTAGTCGCCTGTGTCGTATCTATGGTTGCTTGAAGATTCGAAAATAGGGGAGAGATACATCATGGTCACTCCCAGACTTTTGAGATAATCAAGTTTGGAGATTATGCCTTGTAAATTCCCGCCAAAAAAGTCGTTGGCTCTATAAACCCCGTCGCTGTCGACTATGGTCACATCCTCATGCCATTCTTTCATAACGCCATAACGGGGTTTTCTGAACTGATTTTTTTTAGCGAAACGGTCAACAAATATATGATAAATTATGCCCCCGTTCTGAAAAGAGGGAGTCTGATAACCGCTGTCATATACCGAAAGTTGCCATTCAGGCAGCCAATCCCTTATTTTAGCGCACCCGTTTTCGCCTTTCCCCACAAAGCTCAACAGATTGTTTCTTTTAATTTCAAAGCGATAAAAATATGTGCCGCTTTCATTTATAGAAAACTCTATGTAGAAGACATCATAGCCGTCCACACACTCTTTTTTTTCAAGAGAGAGTTTTTTGCTCTTGTCTCCCTTTCTTAAGACCAAGTATACTTTCTCGGCTAAATAGCTTTTTTTTATCGGAAAAGTAATCTTTATTAGTTCGTCGGAGCTTGCCGCTCCAAAGGGAGTTTTATATTTTTTGTCTCTTGAACAAAACAACAGGGTTGAGTTAGATTTTTTTGATATTCCAAATCCTTTCAGCATATTCCTCCACGCTTCTGTCTGCGGCGAAGAAACCGGCTTTCGCGGTGTTTATTACGCTCATTCTTCCCCAGCGGTATTTATCTTTGTAGGCCTTGTCCACTTGGTTCTGCGCTTTGACATAACTGTCAAAGTCGGCAAGCACCATATAAGGGTCGGCAAGCCCTCCCCGTCCGGTTATCAGGGAATCGGCTATCTCGCCGAAAGGTTGCTGGTTTATGCCCGCTCTTAAGCTGTCTATTATCTTTTTTATTCTCTTGTCGTTTGTGTAATATAATGTGGGATGATAGCCTTTTTTCCAAAGCTCAGCCACTTCATTTTTCAAAAGCCCGAAGATAAAGATGTTCTCATCCATTACTCTTTGGTGGATTTCCACATTGGCTCCGTCCATTGTGCCTATCGTCACCGCACCGTTTATCATAAACTTCATATTGCCGGTGCCGGAAGCTTCCTTTCCCGCCGTGCTTATCTGTTCGCTGACATCGGCGGCGGGGATTATCAATTCGGCCAAGGACACATTATAATTTTCTAAGAACACAACCTTAATTTTGTCTTGTATACTTTTGTCGTTGTTGATGACAAGACCCATGTTATAAATAAGCCTTATGATTTCTTTCGCCATAAAATAGCTGGACGCTGCCTTGGCTCCGAAGATAAAGACTCTGGGGGTTATGTCCAAATTGGGGTTTGCTTTCAATCTATAATATAGGTCCAAGATATGGAAGGCGTTCAAGAGCTGTCTCTTGTATTCGTGAAGCCTTTTTATCTGAACATCGAATATGCTATCCGCACTGACGGATACACAATTATTTTTTAAGATATGCTCAGCAAGCCTTTTCTTGTTTTCTTTTCGGATTTCAAAGAGCCTGTCAATAACGCCTCTATCGTTTTGACAATCGGCGAATTTTTCCAACTGATTGGCGTCACTTAAAAAACCGTCGCCGATAAGTTCTTTTAATAAGTCAGTAAGCAGGGGATTGGCTTCGGCAAGCCACCTTCTATGGGTTATGCCGTTTGTGACATTGGTGAACTTATGCGGCATCATCTTATAGTAGTCGGAAAAGACATCTTCTTTCAAGATGTTGCTGTGAAGCTGTGATACGCCGTTGACAGTATGAGCTGCGGCAAGGCATAAGTTCGCCATTCTGATTTGGTCGTGCCCCATAATAGCGTTTTTGGATATCTTTTCCCAATCGTTGGGGAATACAGTCCATAGATCCGCACAAAACCTTTGATTTATTTCATGCACAATCTGATAGATTCTCGGCAAAAGGTTTTTGAATAAGTCCTGCGGCCATGTCTCCAAAGCTTCCTGCATTATTGTATGGTTGGTATAAGATACGGTTTGAGTGACTATTCTCCAAGCGCTGTCCCAGCTGTAACCGTATTCATCAAGCAAGATTCTCATAAGCTCAGGAATGCAAAGGGTGGGATGAGTGTCGTTTATGTGAATGGCGACTTTTTCAGAGAAATTGTCAAGACTGGGGTTATACTTCAAATGGTGTTTTATTATGCTTTGAATGGATGCGGAGACAAAGAAATACTGTTGTCTTAACCTTAAGGACTTGCCCTCATAATGGTTGTCCGCGGGATAAAGCACTTTGGATATCGCCTCAGCCATAGCTTTTGCTTCAATAGCCTTGACATATTCTCCCCTTGAAAAGAGGCTCATATCAAAGCCCAAAGGCGCTCTTGCAGACCACAATCTTATGGTGTTGACCGCTTGATTGTTATATCCGCTTATGTTCATATCATAAGGTACGGCTATTATGGTGGTATGGTTTATATGCTCTATCTTTAATTTGTCATCTTGCCAGTACTCTTTTATTTGACCGCCGAACTTGACCTCAAAGGAATCTTCCTCTCTTTGATTAAGCCATACATCGCCGTTGGTCAGCCAGTCGTCGGGCAGTTCCATTTGCCAGCCGTCCACAATCTTTTGTTTAAAGATTCCATAATCATATCTTATGGAGAAACCGCTTGCGGGATATCCCAATGATGTCAAGGAGTCTAAGTATGCGGCGGCAAGCCGTCCCAGTCCTCCGTTCCCAAGCCCCGCATCAGGCTCGATTTCCATAATTTCTTCAAAATTAAACCCCATTTCGTTCAGGGTCTCTTTGGTCATTTCCAAAATTCCGCTGTTATAGAGGTGATTTCTTAAAGAGCGACCAAGCAAGAATTCCATGGACATATAATATACTTGCTTAAGCCCTTGCTCTCTGACTTTTTTCTTGAATTCAAGCCTTTTTTGTGTTAAGAGGTCTTTTATAGTAAGGCAAAGCGCCCTATACATGACATTTTTGCTGGCGTCCTCATATTTTACGCCGAACATCTTCGCAAGTTTAAGCTCAATAAGCTCTTTTAATTCTTTTTTTTCTATCATAAAACTCCTCATAGGTAATATAATCATTTGTTTATCTATGTGTGATACAACTTATCTACACATAAATAAAAGTTTATTATTTATGTATGGATTTGTCAAATTATTCGATAGACTCTAAAAAAATCTTTTACAGATTTTTATACATTTCAATGTATTTTTTCGCCTGTTCTTTCCAAGAATAATCTTTTTCCATAGCGTTTTTAATTAAATTCTGCCATTTATCTTTGTCTTGGTAGAGAGCCAAGGCTCTTTTTATGGCGTCAAGCATATCGTAGGCGTCATAAGTTTTGAATGTAAAGCCCGTTCCTTTTTGGGTTTGGGGATTGTAGGGCATTACTGTATCTTTCAAGCCGCCGGTCTCACGAACTATGGGAAGACTGCCGTATCTCATGGCTATGAGCTGGCTTAGACCGCAGGGCTCAAACTTGGAGGGCATAAGGAACATATCGCTGCCCGCATATATTTTTGAGGCTATATCCTTGGAAAAATTGATGATAACCGATAGCTTATTGCTGTATCTCTTGGCTATCTCCTGAAGCCCGTTTTCGTATTTCCAATCCCCTGTGCCCAAGACGACCATTTGCAAGTTCATATTCAAAATTTCTTCCAGAACTTCCATGACCAAATCCAGCCCTTTTTGACCTGTGAGCCTTGTCACCATGCCAATAACAGCGTTGTCCCCTACGCGGAGATTGAGCATTTCTTGAAGTCCTTTCTTGTTGGCTTTCTTGCGGGAGATGCTCTTTACTGAATACTTCTGGAAAAGGGCGATATCTTTCAAAGGATTGTACATGTCGGTATCTATGCCGTTGACGATACCTTTTATTTTATAGCTTCTCTTTTGCAAGATGTCTTCGAGTCCATAGGCATAGAACGGGTCTAAAATTTCCTTTGCGTATGTTTCTGACACCGTACTGACCACATTGGCGGATTCGATACCGGCTTTGAGCATATTTGCGTCGTTGTTGTATTCAACAATGCTTTTGTGGCTTTCGGGAATGCCGAACACATCTGATATGCAATTTTTGCTCATATTGCCTTGGAATTGGATATTGTGTATGGTCATGACTGTTTTTATGGACTTGTATCCTTCTTTTTGCCTATAAAAACAATCCAGCATAACGGGAGTAAGCCCCGTCTGCCAGTCGTTGCAGTGAATGACATCGGGTTGGAATTTCATCAAAGGCAGCACTTCCAAAACCGCCCTTGAGAAAAAGGCAAACCTCTCCCCGTCGTCAAAATGACCATAAAGCCCCTGCCTTTTGAAATAAAATTCATTGTCTATAAAATAGAATTTCACGCCGTTTAAGTTTTGATAAAACACCCCGGCGTACTGCTGCCGCCACCCTAAATTGACTATTGTGCTTCCCACAAACTCCATAGTCTGCCGATACTTCATAGGCACTCTTTCATAAAGGGGCATAATAACCCTTATATCATGACCTTCTTTGGCGATGGCCGCGGGCAAAGCTGCGCTTACATCTCCAAGCCCTCCCGTTCTGATAAAGGGCTCCGCCTCGCTTGTTGCAAAAAGTATTCTCATTTTTTACCTCCGATACCTAAACGGTTTTGCCTTTGACAATAACTATGGGATAGGTAATAAATCCCGATATCTTCCTATTCTCGCTTATCGTAACATCCTTGTCTGTTATCGCATACTGCAAGGATGCGTCTTTTTGCACCGCACAATTTTCCATAAGAATGGAGTTCTTGACGACAGCGCCTTTCTCCACCGTGACATTCCTAAACAATATGCTATTTTCTACCTTTCCGTCTATTACGCATCCGTCGGCTATAAGAGAGTTCTTAACATCCGCATTGTCAAGATATGTGGTGGGCACACTGTCCTTTACCTTTGTGTAAATCTTACTGTACCCGTTAAAGAGATGATTTCTGACTTCAGGGTTCAATAATTTCATGCTCTCGCCATAATAGGTCTTTATGTCGTCGATAATGGAAGCGTAGCCTTCGACTTCATAAGCGTATATCTTTCCTTTGTCCACTATCTTAAATAGTATGTCCTTTTCAAAGTCTACAAGCCCTCTGGCATAAGCGCTTTTGACAAGCTCGACAAGCTTTTCTTTTTGAATAATATAAGCGTTCAGGCTTATCAGCTTGGAATCCGAACTTGAGCTTTCGGAAATGTACATATCCCTTATTATATTATTGGAATCTTTATTCAATACCAAACGCCTTGAGGTGGTCGTCTTTCCCTCCTTGCAAAGCACCGTTATATCCGCCTCGGTTTCCAAATGGGTTTCTAATATTTCGGAGAAATTGACATTTGCGGCTATGTTGCAGTTTGAGATAACCACATAGTCTTCCTTTGCCCTTGTCAAAAAATTCAAAATTGTGTGCAAAGCTTCAATTTTGCCTTTATAGATTTCTCTTGACGAACCCAAAACAAAGGGAGGGAATACGGCTATACCGCTGTTTTTTCTGTTTAAGTCCCAGTCTCTACCCATGCGGATATGGTCCATAAGGGAGGAATAATTGCTTCTTGTCACAAGACCTATGGTCGTGATTCCCGAATTAACCATATTGGACAAGGCGAAGTCTATAAGTCTATATCTTCCGCCGAAAGGCAAAGACGCCGTTGTTCTGTGCAGAGTGAGTTCATTGAGTTTGCTCTCGTTGCCGGAAGCAAAGAGTACGCTCATCATCATCTTATTCATTATTGATTACCTCCTACCATTTCTCCCGCTTTTAGGATAGAATCCGCTTCCATTTTGGTATTGGGACCTACTACGGCGATTTTCCATTCCCCGTTTATGGGTGATTTCTGTTTGGTGCCGATAATGGCATTGTCGCCAATTTCAGAGTCCCATCCGATTATGGAATGACTTATTCTCGCCCCTTCGCCGATAACAGCTCCCGGCAAAATTAAAGAATCTATGATTTCCGCGGAGCTGTCCACTTTAGCACCGCTGAAAATAATTGAGTTCACAACCGTTCCTTTAATCTCGCAGCCCTCGCTTATTATGGAGTTTTTAACAACAGCGTCGGGGTGGATGTAGTGCGGGGGCAGAGCGGGGTTTCGGGAATAAATCTTCCAGTTCGGGTCGTTTAGGTTAAGCCCGCTTGCACGCGTCAAAATGTCCATATTGGATTCCCAAAGAGAACTAATCGTGCCCACATCTTTCCAATATCCCTTGAACTCATACGCGAACATCCTCTGGTTGTCTTTGAGCATAAGCGGTATGATATTTTTGCCGAAGTCGTTTGAACTGGACTTGTCATTTTCGTCCATTATTAGGTAATCCCTAAGCTTCTCCCAAGTGAATACATATATTCCCATAGAAGCTTTTGTGGATTTGGGTTCTTTTGGCTTTTCTTCAAATTCATAGATTTGCTGGTTTTCATGGGTGTTCATAATGCCGAACCTTGAAGCTTCTTCAATCGGCACATCCAAAACGGCGATAGTGCAGTCGGCTTGATTTTCCTTATGGGCTTTTATCATCTTGGAATAATCCATTTTATAGATATGGTCGCCCGATAGTATAAGAACATATTGTGGGTTGTATCGGTCTATGAAATCTATGTTCTGATATATGGCGTTCGCCGTGCCCTTGTACCATTCACCGCTCTTTGCCCTTTGAAAAGGCGGAAGAATGAAAGCGCCGCCGTCTATTCTGTCCAAGTCCCAAGGCTGACCGTTGCCTATGTACTGGTTAAGCTCAAAAGGCTGGTATTGAGTGAGGATTCCTATTGTGTTTATGCCTGAGTTCACCGTATTGGACAAGGGGAAGTCAATGATTTTGTATTTCCCCCCAAAAGGCACCGCAGGTTTGGCTACATCTTGGGTCAATACGCCAAGCCTCGTACCTTGACCGCCCGCAAGCAGCATGGCAATACATTCTTTTCTACTTAGCATCTACTCTGTTCTCCTTTATTTTTTTTATATACAATGCCGAATTACCGGGTATGTTTAAGACAAGAGAATATCTTTGGTTATGGTTGGCTTTCTCAATGGTGCTTATAGCAGGTAAGTCCTCAACCTCGCCGCCGTATTTGGTGTGGGCGGAATTCATAATGACTTGGTATGTCCCGCTGTGCTCCACGCCTATTTCATAGTTCTCTCTCTTTACTTTTGAAAAATTAAGTACCGCTATGATACCGTTGCCCTCTTTGTCATACCTTGTGAAAGCCAAGATGTTCTGGGTGTTGTCGTCCACAACCGTCCACTTAAAGCCGTCATAAGTGCCGTCCAATTCGTATAAAGGTTTGTTTTCCAAGTATAATTGGTTCAAATCTCTTACATACCTATGAAGGCACTTGTGGGAGTCATAGTCCAAGAGCATCCAGTCCAGCGGTTTGGTGTGGTCCCACTCGATAAACTGACCAAATTCATTTCCCATAAAATTGAGCTTTTTGCCGGGGTGGGCAATTTGGTAGGCGTATAAGGTCTTTAAGCTGTCGAATTTTTCCATATAGCTTCCCGGCATTTTGGATATCATGGAAGCTTTTCCATGAACTACTTCGTCATGTGAAAAGGGCAGGATAAAATTCTCAGTGAAAGCGTAAGTTATAGAAAAAGTAAGCATATTGTGACGGTCTTTTCTAAAGAACGGGTCGGTTTTCATATAGTCAAGAGTGTCGTTCATCCAGCCCATGTTCCATTTGTAGTTGAAGCCTAAGCCTCCACAGTCGGGGGGCATGGTGACCATGGGAAAAGCCGTGGATTCTTCGGCTATCATGATGATGTCGGGATATTTGGATAATACGGCTTTGGTGAGTGCTTTCAAGAAAGAGATAGCTTCAAGATTGTGATTTGAGCCCAGCTCGTTGGGCATCCATTCGCCTTGTTTTCTGTCATAGTCAAGATAGAGCATAGACGCCACAGCGTCCAGCCTCATTCCGTCGATGTGGTAGTACTCCAGCCAAAGCATAACCGCAGATATCAAAAAGCTTCTCACTTGATTTTTTCCATAGTCGAATACCCTTGTGCCCCAGCCCTTGTGTTCTTGCTTAAAAGGGTCGGAGTATTCAAAAAGGCAAGTTCCGTCAAATTCGATAAGCCCGAATTCGTCTTTTGGAAAGTGCGAAAGAACAAAGTCCATAATCACCCCTATGTTGTTTTCATGGCATTTGTTTATAAAGTACATAAAGTCATGCGGAGTGCCAAACCTTGAAGTTGGGGCATATAAACCAGTAGTTTGGTATCCCCAAGAGCCGTCATAGGGATGTTCTGTTATGGGGAGCAGCTCTATATGGGTGTATCCCATTTCTACGACATATGGTATGAGTTCATCCGCCATTTTTCTATATGAAAAGAAGTTATTATCCCTATATTTCTTCCATGAGCCCAAATGCACTTCATAGATATTCATAGGGCTTTGATAGTGGTTTTTCTTTTTGCGCTTTTCTAAATATTTTTTATCCGTCCATTTGAAGCCCATTATGTCATAAATCTTGGACGCTGTATGAGGCGGCGTCTCCGTATGCAGGGCGAAAGGGTCGGCTTTTAGTTTAATTTCACCGTTCGGGCATTGGATAGAAAATTTATAGATGTCGTATTTCTTAAGCCCTCTTATATGCGTTTCCCATATGCCTGAATTTCCCAAAGGCGTCATTTTATTTTTTTCAGGGTCCCAGTCATTAAAGTTCCCTACCACTGAGACCGAACGGGCATTGGGCGCCCATACCCTAAACCTCCAGACTTTCTTGGAGTCTTTTACTACATAGCTGGGTTTAAAGAATTTATATGCGGCATAATTTGTACCTTCGTTGAAAAGATATACCGGATAGTCATAAGTATTTCTCGCCATTTTTTTCCCTTTATGTCAGTAATAATTTATAGTCGTTGTTTATTATTCTCTTTAGCATTTCGGCATTTTCCAAAAATTTCTTTTCATCTTGCTCAACCCCGATAACGGCACTTCCGCTTCCTGTCATTACGACAGACGAAAATCCGCTTTGTTTCAGCATCTTAAGTCCGGTTTTTATATTTGGATTCAGCCTTATTGCGGCTTTTTGCAAAGCATTATATAGTATATAAGGGCGACCGCTGTTTATATTCTCAAGAAATTCATCCACATCGGGATTATCTCCGCCGATTTTGTCATATAATTCATATGCCTCTTTTGTATTCATTCCCCCCGGACACACTAATACGGCGTATTTGAGGGGAGGCAGGCTGACCTCATGTATGGTTTCTCCCAGTCCCCTTATCCTCTTCATTCCTCCTTGATACATATAAGGTACATCGCTTCCCATTTTTAGGAGGATTTCTTTTTTCAGCCTAAGACCATAAAGCTCTTCCATGCACTTCGCCACTCCCGCGCTGTCGGCTGAAGAGCCGCCCAGACCGGCGGAAAAGGGGATGTTTTTCTTTATGGTTATGTCCGCTCCCTTGAGCGAATACTCTTGTTGTAAGAGTTTGGCGGCTTTTTCCGCTGTATCGTTTTCTATCCTTTCTTTTAGGTTATCATAGCTTATGAGAATTTGGTCATCGTTTCTTTTCTTTACTGTTATTTCGTCAAAAACCCCTATGTTGGTCACAACCGTGTCGATAATATGCATATCTTCGCATATACCTTTTATGGCAAGGCAGAGATTGATTTTGGCGTATATCCGTTTTGTTACAATGTCTTTCATATAAATTTATTATACTATTTATTCACCTTAAGGTCAATAACGGCTTGATTACAGATAATATAAAAAAGCCGTTTCATGCGGCTTTTCAATTTACAGGCTGTCTTGCACGATTTTCATAAATCGGTCAAACGCCGCCATACCTTTGGTGTTGTTCTTAAAGACTGCGGTGCATTCCAAAATTCTTATGCAAGCGGAGTTTATATAAGAGAATATGGCGTCCCGCGCGGTTTTTTTGTCCAGTCCCAGCCCTTCGTTGTTGGCTATTTGGGCTACCATTGCCAAATGCTTTGAAAGATGTTCATCCTCGTTTAGTTTCTTAAAATCAATGCTTTGATTGGTAAAGAGCTCAATCATAAGGGCGATTTCTTTCTTTAAGCGACCGGGAAGAATAAACAAGCCCATTGCTTCAATAAGCCCAATTCCCTCTTTTTTGATATTGTGTAAGTCCTCGGTGGGATGATATATGCCGTAGGGGTGTTCGTTGTCCGTTCGGTTGTTTCGCAGTATCAAGTCTAAACAATATTCGTCATGACTGTTTATGGAAGCTATGGGCGTTATGGTATTGTGGGGCTGATCGGTATAAGATAATATCCCTATCTCCTCGTCAGAAAAATTTTGCCATTTCTTCAGCACTCTTTCGGCTATTTGCAATACTTCGAATTTGTTTTTTGCGGCTATATGAATGACGCTGTTATACCAGTCTCTTATGCCTATCGTTGCATTGCGCCTGAAGTTATATTTTTTTCTCAAAGGTCTGCTGAACATGGGCAGCACCTTTTTGCCGCCTTGATAATGGTCGTGTGAGAGAATAGAGCCCCCGACTATGGGAAGGTCGGCGTTGGAGCCTATGAAATAATGCGGGAATTGACTGACAAAGTCCAGCAGCCTTGCAAAAGCGTTTTCATCAATTTTCATGGGGATATGTCTGTCAGATAAGGCTATACAGTGTTCGTCATAGTACACATATGGCGAATACTGCAAATGCCATTTTTCTCCGTTCAAGGTGATGGGAACATATCTTAAGGTGTGTCTTGCGGGAGTCTTACCGTCTCCCCAAAACCCCAAATTCTCCAAGCAAAGAGGGCATTTGGGATATCTTTCATTTGATGATACGCTTTCTTTTTGAATTTGTTTGGGGTCTTTTTCGGGCTTGGCAAGATTGATAGTAATGCCTATATCGCCGTTTGGTCCGCGTGTAATCCACCTTATGTTTTTCTTGATGTCTAATAATCTGATATAGTTGCTCTTTATGGAAAGTTCATATAGATACTCAGTGGCTTTTTTGCTGTTGTGGGATATTTGAAGCTCATTAAAACGGTTTATTACCAAATTGGGAGAGGGAGTGACTATACCCATGATTGTTGTTTCAAAGTTCAACGCCTCTTCGGGGGCAATGATATTTTTCTTTATCGCATATTCAACCATGGGGATTAGGATTTCTGACTGAAGCTCGACCTTGTCAGCCAATTCATAGGTTGGCGCACTTTTGAAAAGATAATATAGGCTGTTTTTGGCATAGATACTGTCTTCTTCGCCCAAGCCCAATTCGTCCTTTGCATAAAAGATAAGGTTTTCTATTAATTTATTAATTTCCATACTTTCCTCATATTCTTGATATGTTAATTATTTCATGTTATTATATTAAAATAAAACCATAGCCATTATACCCTAAAGGAAAGATTATGACAAGAACTTTATCCGCAAATGAACTTGAAAAGAACGATTTTTTCAAAAAATGGGCGGAAAACGCCTATTCTGTGCCGCTATCTGAAGTGGCTGAAAGATACTCCGACCTGACAAAGGGTCTTGGGGGCGAGATTACTTTTTTCTCCTCTCCCGGCAGAGCTGAGCTAGTGGGAAACCATACCGACCACAACAACGGATTGGTGCTTGCCACAACCATAGACCTTGATACCGTTGCGGCGGCGCAAAAGACGCCTGTTTCAAAAAAAGTAATCATAAATTCCTTGGGTTACTCCCCCATTGAAATTGATATTGACGACTTGGAAGTTAGAGACAGCGAATACAATAAAAGCTCCGCTATAGCACGAGGCATTCTCAAAGGCTTCATAGAGAGGGGATACCAAATTGGCGGTTTTGTCGCCAATACCCATTCCAATATCTTCAAAGGTGCGGGAGTCAGCTCTTCGGCGGCTTTTGAGCTTTTAATCTGCGAGATTCTCAATGTTTTTTATAACCAAGGCAGAATGGACTTTATTACAAAAGCTATCATATCGCAATACGCCGAAAACCATTATTTCGGTAAGCCTTCGGGGCTTATGGACCAGCTGACAATATCTTCGGGCGGAGTCAACTATATGGATTTCAAAGAAGATATCCCCGAAGTGGATAAGATAGTCTGGCCGTTTGAGGACTTGGCGGCGATGATAATAAATTGCGGAGGCGACCACAGCGGACTTACCCAAGAATACGCTGAAATAAAACAAGATATGAAAAGCGTTGCCAAAGCTTTGGGCGGCTCAACCTTAAGGCAGACTTCGGAAGTCCAATTTTATGAAAATATAAATGAGATAAAGAAAAGCTGCGGCGGGAGAGCTGTCTTGAGAGCCAAGCACTTTTTTGAAGAAAACAATAGAGTAAGGGACGCTTTTTTGGCAATAAACAATAGGGATGAAAAGGTCTTTGTGGATATAATAAATTCGTCTGGGGCATCAAGCTATGAACAGCTTCAAAACTGCTTTATAAAAGGCGACGCCGAACAGAATATACCCTATGCTCTGAAAATGGCACAGAGATTTGAAAAAGTCAAGGCTTTGCGGGTGCATGGCGGAGGCTTTGCGGGCACCATACTTGTATTTGTGGGAAAAGATATGGTCGAGGACTTTTCTAAGTATATGAATAATTATTTTGACAAGGAGAAAATTTTTGTTCTCAGAATGCGCCAAGCGGGCGTGACAAGAGTGGAGGTATAACAACATGCATTGGACGGGGAAAATAGAGCCCATCGCTTTTACTATCTTTGGTAGGGATGTGGCGTGGTACGGCATAATAGTCACTTTTTCCATGATAGTGGGGCTTTTGGGCGCAATTCAATTGGCTAAGAAAATAAAACTAAATTCCGACGACATTCTGGAGATGTTCTTGTTCGCCATACCTTTTGCCGTCTTATTCGCAAGACTGGGTTTTGTGTTCGCCCATGCTTCGGACTTCTTTGTCAAGGGATTTGATTTCAACGATTTTATCCAGATATTTGCGATATGGGACGGCGGACTGACTATTTTGACGGGTGTTCCCGGGGGTGTTCTTGGCGCTTATATTTGGTGCAGGTGGCGGAAAGTCGATATTTTAAGGCTTGGCGACGCCGTGCTATGTATTGTTTTATTGTGCCAGTCAATAGGCAGGTGGGGAAACTTTTTCAACCAAGAAATTTATGGCATGCCCATAACAAATGAATCCTTGCAGTTTTTTCCCATGGCGGTATATATCGCACGGCAGGGAGCTTTTCATCAGGCGACTTTTTTTTATGAATCAGTATTGAACCTCTTGGGATTCCTTGCTATGTATTTTGTGTCCAGACGGTTGCTTGTCAGAGGGCACAGTCTGCCGCTTTATGTGTTCACATATGGCTTAATAAGATTTATTATGGAATTCTTTAGATACAATACCAATGTCTATTATGAAGTAAATGTCATAAGAATAATAACTCTTGTGGCATGGCTTATAGGCGGAGGAATTTTGGCTTATATGATAATAAGAGAAAAGAAAAAGGGCAACAGGGTGTGGTATAAGGATAAAATTCCGCCCAAGCTCATAAAGCCCGCAAAATATGGAATATACAAGGAAGGAAAGACAAAATAAAATGAGAAATTTATCCCTATTGACGGACCTTTATCAATTGACAATGATTAACGGCTATATCGCCACCGGCATAAGCGAGAGAGAAAGCGTTTTTGACTTGTTTTATCGAAAAAATCAATATATCGAGTACGCTGTCGCTGCGGGATTGGAGACCGCAATTGAGTATATAAAAAACATCCGTTTCAGCCAAGAGGATATAGAATATTTGAAAAGCCTCAATATCTTTTCGGACAAGTTCTTTGAGGTGATAAGAGATTTCAAGTTCACCGGAGATATCTATGCCATAAGAGAGGGCGAGGTCATATTTCCCAATGAGCCTATTTTGACGGTTAAGGCACCGTTATATCAAGCTCAATTCATAGAGACCGCACTATTGAATATAATAAATCACCAAACGCTTATCGCTACAAAAGCCGCCAAAATAACACAGCAGACCGAGGGTGCGGTAATGGAATTTGGACTCAGGCGGGCGCAAGGTCCAGACGCGGGGATTTATGGAGCCAGAGCCGCGATAATAGGGGGATGTGGCTCCACATCCAATGTGCTTGCGGGAAAGATGTTCGATATAAAAGTATCAGGCACACATTCGCATAGCTGGGTCATGAGCTTTGATAAGGAAATAGACGCCTTTAGAGCATACGCTGAAGTGCATCCCGACACCTGTGTACTGCTGGTAGATACCTATGATACTTTGAAATCCGGCGTGCCCAATGCCATAAAAGTATTTGACGAATTAAAGGAAAAAGGGCACAAACCACTTGGAATACGCCTTGACAGCGGCGACCTTGCTTATCTATCCAAAAGGGCAAGACAAATGCTGGACGACGCTGGACATAAGGATGTTAAGATTGTGGCGTCGGGGGACATAGACGAATATATTCTCTCATCCTTAATACAGCAAGGAGCAAGAATCGACACTTGGGGCATAGGCACCAAACTTATTACATCCGCACATAATCCATCCTTGGGCGGAGTATATAAGCTCGCAGCAATCAAGGAAGGGGATGAATGGATTCCCAAACTTAAGATATCGGATACCGAAGAGAAGATTACTAACCCTGCGCTGAAAACCACTTATAGGATTTATGACGAAGAGGGCTTAGCTGCAGCGGACCTTATTTGCTTAAAAGATGAGACTTTTGACACCGACAAGCCTTTGACTATATTTCATCCTATTGAGACATGGAAAAAGACAACTTTCCATAAACACTCTATGAGAGACCTTATGACGGATATCATAAGGAACGGAGAGCTTGTTTATGACTTTCCCAAATTGGAAGAGGTAAAGGCTTATACAAAGAAGAGTTTGAGCGAATTCAGCGAAGAGCACAAGAGGCTTATCAATCCGCATATATACAAGGTAGACCTTAGCGACAAGTTATATGCCCTTAAGCATAAATTAATTCATTCAGAGCATTGAAAGCAACTTTTTTTGGGGAGGCAAGAATAAAAACCGACAAAAGCGTTTGACAATCGGGGTGTTTTTTTAGATAATAATATAGCTTAATAAAAAAATATGGAGGAATGGCAGAGCGGTCGATTGCGGCGGTCTTGAAAACCGTTGATGCGAGAGCATCCTGGGGTTCGAATCCCTATTCCTCCGCCAGATAAAGAGGCTGTCTGAATTTTAGATAGCCCTTTTTTATATTCGCCTTAATAGGGTGAGTGAATTGACATAAGATGAGCAAGCTCCTTATTGAACCTATATCTCACAAAATGATATCGATTTTTCTTATTTGACAACTGCGGGAATTGAGGGTAGTATAAATTATAAGACTTTTTTTGGAGATTGTATGGGCATAAGGGCGAGCCAGAAAGAAAAAAGAAGAAACCAAATACTTATTTTTCAAAACAATAGAGAGGGTATCAAGTTATGGATAAAATAAATCAAAAGACTCTTAAATTATTGGCACAATATATACCCATTGTGGCGCGCGTTCATGGAGGCAGTCATCCCGAATTTCATGAAGTTCATAGGATTTATGACCAAATAAAAGAAAAGATAAAGAACAATAAAAAGCCCGATTTGACAAAAGAATTTTCTGATTTAAGAGAAATTACGGATAACTATAAAGTTCCGTCTGATGTATGCGAAAGCTATGAGGCGGTATATCATATGTTGGCAGAATTAGATATAGCCTACCATAAATAAGATATGAAGATACAAAAGTTTATTTTAGATAGGAAAAAATATATTGCCATTTTGGGCGCGGTATTGATAGCCGCAGCTTTTATTGCGAAATATGCCTTTAGACAAGAAAAAGTCGCCGAATGGGCGCTAATAATCGCTTCTGTTTTTGGCGTTCTTCCAATAGCCATTCAAGCCTTTCAGGCATTGAGGGTAAAGGTCGTCAGCATTGATTTATTGGTTACTATCGCAGTGATAGGCGCTTTTATCATTAAAAATTATGAAGAATCGGCTATTGTCACCTTTTTGTTTTTGTTCGGGGCGTACTTGGAGCTTCGCACGCTTAACAAAACGCGTTCGGCAATTAAAGAATTGACACAAATGGCTCCTGAAAGCGCTCTAAAACAAATGGAGGACGGCGAATTTGAGGAAGTGGAGATAGACGAAGTCGATGTGGGGGATATACTGCTTGTCAAGACGGGAGCAAAAATCCCCGTAGACGGCGTTGTGTTGTCGGGCGAAGGGCATATTAATGAAGCAAGCATAACCGGCGAGTCTTTGCCGGTAAGCAAAAAGAAAGGTTCTCAAGTTTTCGCAGGGACTATATTAGAAAACGGTACTCTGCAAATATCCGCCGACCGTGTAGGTGAAGACACTACTTTTGGCAAAATCATAGAGCTTGTGGAAGAGGCGCAGGATTCAAAATCCCAAACCGAGCGTTTTATTGACAGGTTCTCCAAGTACTACACTCCCGCAGTACTATTGATTGCACTTATTGTAGGACTGATTTCAAGGAATGTAGAGCTTGCGATTACTATATTGGTATTGGGTTGTCCGGGGGCGCTGGTTATTGGGGTGCCGGTGTCCAATGTGGCGGGCATAGGCAACGGTGCGCGACATGGAGTACTTCTAAAAGGCAGCGAGGTCATAAGCGATTTTAGCAAATTGGACACAATGGTTTTTGACAAGACGGGAACTCTTACTATCGGGAATCCCAAGGTGGGCGACAAGGTATATTATACCCAAGATATTGACGAAGCTCTGGAATACCTTGCCAGCGTGGAAAAAGAATCCGACCACCCGTTAGCCAAAGCCATTATTGAATATCTAGGCGATATAAAAACACACCCCGTTGAAAAAACAGATGTCATGAAGGGCAGCGGAATTGTCGCTCAAGTAAACGGTCATAGGGTTGCGGTGGGGAATGTCAGCTTAATGGAAAAGGAAAAAATCGCCTTAAGTGAAGAGGCGCTTGCGGATATTGCTGAACTTGAAAGAAAGGGGAACTCTCTTGTGCTAACAGCGGTTGACGGCGAATTGAAGCTCTTAATGGGCGTCCGTGACCAAATTAGACACGGGGTCAAGGAAGTACTTCAAAGCATTAAGAAACTGGGCGTAAAAAATCTGGTGCTCCTCTCCGGCGACAACCAAGGCACGGTGGATATCGTAGCCAAGGAATTAGGCTTAACGGAGGCTCACGGGAACATGCTGCCCGAGGATAAATCAAATTATATTAAGGAATTAAAATCAAAAGGAAAAATCGTGGCTTTTGTGGGCGATGGAGTAAATGACAGTCCTTCATTAGCTTTGGCTCAGATAGGTATAGCAATGGGCAGTGGAACAGATGTGGCGATAGAGACTTCGGATGTGGTCTTAATGAATTCGGACTTTACGCGTCTGCCTCATGCCTTGGGCTTGACAAAGGTGACGGCAAATAATATGCGCCAAAATATCATTATCGCAGTAGGCGTTGTGCTTATACTTTTTGGCAGCTTGTTCTTTCCATGGATGAATATGTCCATAGGAATGCTGGCACATGAGGCAAGTATATTGGTAGTAATCTTGAACGGCATGAGACTATTGCGCTATAAATTAAGAAAGAATAAAATCCCAAAGATAATAAAGGAGGAAAAATGAAAAAAGCAACGCTTCAATTGGAAACCTTAGTTTGTCCGTCATGTATGTTAAAGATAGAAAACGGAGTCAAGTCTTTGCAGGGAGTGGACAAAGAAAGCCTAAAGGTGCTGTTTAATTCAAGCAAAGTGAGAGTGAATTTTGACGAAGAAAAAGTCACCATACAAGATATCCAAAACGCCATAGAAAAATTGGGGTATAAAGTATTAAAAACGCAAGTGAAAGAGCTGTAGACAGTATCCCTTAAGCGTTTGGAAAGACCTTTTGAAATGCTAATTATGAAAACAACGCTTCCTTAATGGGAGCGTTGTTAAGTAGAAAATTTCGCAAAAAATTTAGTATGTAATCAGATTTGGAATTGGCGAATCAGACCATAAGTCATCAGGTCCGCCATAGACAAGGCTTGGGCTTGGATGCTGTCATATTGCTTGATACTCTCTTGGTATTTATCCGTCAGTATCTGAACGGCTTCGTCTTCGGTCATCTTAAGATGTTCAAATAGCATCTCCCTCCAGGTTCTTTCACTCCAGAAAGGATTTATAGACCCAAGGAATTTGGCGATATCCCTTGCATTTTGATACCAAAGCTCGCGTTGTTTTTCTACTTCTGTCGAATCGCCCTCTTTGGCGGCATTTACCAATTCTGCCGCGATTGTTAAGTGGCTGGTGAAAAGATTGTCAAACCTCATGGCAATTTGCTGACCGTACAGCGACCTTAATTCGTTGGCGAAATCATGCGGATTTCTTAGCAGGCGCTCGGTAACAAATTGCAAATCGGGCAGATTGAACGCTGAGCTTACAATAAAAAACCGCGTCCAAAGCACATGTTCCATCCAAAGGCGTCTCATAGTATTTGATACCTCTAATTGTGCGCGCGACATTCCCGCGCGATTAGGGTAGAAAGATTGTGAAACCATAATCGCACTCCTTTAATAGCTTTTTTATAATTGGGATTGTAAAACAGAAAACCCCTTGATACCATATATGTTTATAGAGTATGAAATTGTGCAAAAATCTATAGCGCTATGTCTTATCCATAAAGAGCCTTGGTTTTTTTGGTGAAAAATAACGGCACATGTATATAATCTTGAACAGCCCTTTAAGTTACGGAATAAGGGCTTTTGAAAAACGAGTTTTTATCTATTTAGTAACTTCGTCTATCCAATTGAGATATTCTTTAAGACCATTTGCAAACGGTATCTGGACTATCTCCGGCGTTTCATACTTATGCATTTTCAATATAGCCTCTTCGACTTCCTTATAGAGCTCTGATTTGGTCTTAATAAGAAGCAATATCTCCTTAGAGTTTTCCACCTTTCCTTTCCAAGTATAAAAGCTCTCTATCTCCTTTATCTGAACACATGCTGCAAGCTTTTTTTCAAGAAGAGCCTCTATAATTTCCCGTGCATCTTCTTTATTTTCACATGTGGTCATAATCAGAGAGTATTCCATAAAAGCCTCCTATGACAAATATCAATGATTATCAATATTATAACATGATTCTTCTTCTGAATAGCATTTTCAAAATATATTATAAGGTTATCTATCTGTATTTAGCTATTAAAGAAATATCGTTTGACTATAAAAAAATATCTTATATAATATTCATGAGTTCATTATATGAGGTACTGATGTTAAAATTTTTACAAAGCGACAGCATTTGGATATATTTTATTATCTTTTTTGGCAAAATCACCGAGGTGACCTTCGCCACTTTGCGCATAGTGCTGATAAACCGCGGGGAGCGTGTAAAGGGCTCTTTGGTGGCGTTAATTGAGGTGTTTTTATGGATTTATGTCACCGGGACTGTGCTGGTAGGGTTCCAAAAAGCCCCTCTTAAGGTGGCGGTATTTGTGCTTGCGTTCGCTCTTGGAAATTATTTAGGCTCATGGCTGGAAAATAAAATCGCCTTAGGGCTTAGCACGATTGAAATAATCACCACAGACGATACGGGCAATTTAGTGGAAGTGTTGCGTGCCAACAATCTTGGCGTAACGGTGACAATTGGCGAGGGCAAAGAGGGCAAGAGACATATCCTCAAAATTCACTTAAAAAGAAATAGAATTGCTTCCACAATAAGGCTTATTAATAAAAACCTTCCCAACTGTGTTATTACCGTAACAGATGTAAAAGTCCTAAAAGGCGGATACATAAAGAAATAACCATTTTTTTAGGGTTTAAGTTAGAGAGCATTCTAACCTTTATTCATATTGTTCAACCATTAATCATTAAAAAACCGCTTAAAGAGTGGTTCTTTTTTAAGTCCAATATTGACGAGACTTCTTTTTGTGTTAAATATTAATCATAGAGCCTTATTCCTAAAAAGGAGAGCGTATGGCGATACCGACAAACAAGGGGAGCTCAAGCTCATCGTAAGAAAAATTATCATTATGACCTTTTGGGTAATGATTTTTACCGTGGATAAGCGGTTTTTAGACGAAAAATATACCGTTTATCATAACAATAAACCGATTGAGCGGACGGTAAAAGAGGGTGTCATGCTTGCTTTTGACTATGCTGTCCGCCATGTGGGCAAAGGACCTCACGGCTTAATCAGAATGAAAACAGGGGATTGGAACGACCAAGCAGTATACGGTAGAGTACCAATCACACAGATCAAAACCGTACGCAGAGAGGGAGAATCCATGCTCAATTCGGCGATTGCGGCGTACGCTTTCGATATATTCGCCAAGATGTTGGAGTATGCTAACGACAAAGAGGGGGCAAAAACTCCCTATCAATGGGCTGAAGATATAAGGCAGGCAGTGGACTAACAAAAAAATTAAAAAAGTGACCCTAAACGGCAAAGAAATAGAATACTCAATTAATGTAGACGGCGTCCAATTCCCTATTCAAGGCAAAGAGATTGATTTCGAGATAGAGTTGGAGCCGTAAAAAACCTTTTATATATTTTTTATCCTTAAGCCCAAACCACCCAAATGAGCACATATCCCACGCTGACCGCAGCAAGAGTAAAGGGTACACTTATTTTCATAAAATCCCACGCCTTGACCTCATGACCGTTCTTACGGAGTATTCCCAGTGCCGTTATATTAGCTGAAGCGCCTATGGGAGTGAGGTTGCCGCCCAAAGTAGCGCCCGAAAGCAGTCCGAAATAAAGTATTATTGGATCAATGCCCATAATCCCAGCGATGCCTTGCACTACCGGGAGCATAGTCGCGGCATAGGGAATGTTGTCAATAAAAGCCGATAAAAGCACCGATGCCCAGACCAAAATAGTATATATCACAAAGAGATTATTTTTGCTGACTTTGACAAAGAAACCGCTTATTTTGTCTATTACGCCGACTTCAGCAATGCCCGCTATGACAATAAAGAGGCTGCCCAAAAGCGCCAATGTAAAGAAATCTATTTCCATTAATGAAGATTTGACTGCGCTGAATTTTTTGCTCTTTATGATTTCGCGGACTAATCCAATAATATAAAGCACTACACAGATCGCGCCGTTGGTTATGTCTTGTTCCCTTATGCGCAACCTGTATGGGCTGAAAGAGGCGATAATAAGCAGTACTATCATGCCGACAAGCAGCACAGTTGGAAAATAATCTTTAACCTCAGTCTTGTCGTCAATAGAAATCTTTTGATTATCTTTACGGAAAAACCATGCCAGCACCAAAGCTGAGGCTATGGCACTTATTTGCACAACCCAGAACATTCCCATTTTTCCGCGGAAAAAGAAAAAATCCAAGAAATCAAGACCTGCATATCCGCCGAGCAGTATCGAAGTGGTATCCCCCACAAGCGTGGCGGCGCCCTGTAGATTAGAGGATATGGCTATGGTGATTATGCTTTTTACTGGGGAGATATCAAGTTTTTTACAGATTGTGATAGCGACCGGAGCTACCATAAGCACCGTGGCGACATTGTCTACAAACGCTGAAATAAGACCGGCAAACAGCGCCAAAGATATGATTGCCCAGCGCACATTTGGCATTTTCTTTATTATCAAATCCGCAAGCAAAGAAGGCATTTTGGACGCAATAAAAAGCGATACTATCCCCATTGTGCCCCCTATCATCATCAGCACATTCCAGTCTATAGAAAATAAGAACTTATGTATTGGCAATATCCCTGCGGCTACAAAAATAATCGCCGACACTAACGCGATATATGCCCGATAATTTGGGAAAATAAGTAAAAGTGCATAGGTCAAAACAAAAAGAATGACGGCGGCAATCATCTTTAACCTCAATAGGAAAATATCGTTTGCAGTATAGCACATAAGAGGGTATAAATCAACACTCTTTAATTTAGATTATTAGGGTACCAATAAATTGGTGCTAATTTTCATGCTATTTGATGAAGACTTATGAAAAAATGGGAGAAAAAGTCATGAGAAAATCAAGTAAATCAGTTTTTTTACAATTTTCGTAATAATTCTTGCTCTTATGTTTACGGCGTGCAACGATTTATTGTTCAGCATTAATTTCAATATTTTGCTATCGCCGACAATGACTGTTGAACTTGATTATTATGCTTTGAGTAGAAAAGTAAGAAGTGGAGCCTTGACTAAAGAAGGTATCGCTGACGCAATCGTAGAATTTTTTATGAATTATAGGTATCTGCTAAACATTTCAGATAAGGATACTTCCAGAGTATACCACTTTTATGAAAAAGCGGAGTATTTGATACCAGATCGAGAAACCGCAGATTTGATAAAAACCAAATTTATGGCTCAATATAAAGAAATTAAGGAAGCCGCAAAAAAAGAACTGGCAGAGAAAAAATTTCAAGTCTCTAGCGGATACAGATTGTGTGTCTCATGTCAATATAGAACTGATTGTGATTGGCGTTCATACTGTGACTATACGCCAATTTAGAAATGGGTAGATAAAGCCATTGGAGACAATAAGGCTAAAATAACAAAAATGATGTAATATATAGCCTCACACCTTATGATGTGCTTGGCTCGTTTGGTGGGCAATAACAAAACGTTCGTGCCCTGTCGCACTCGCAAATACACCCTAACGGGTGCATTTTTTTTATTAAGCAAAAGCCGCTCGTCTTGCAAGCAATCCACGCTATCTTTTGCCTAAAAAAAAGCACACCTTATGATGTGCTTGGCTCGTTTGGTGGGCAATAACGAAACGTTCGTGCCCTGTCGCACTCGCGAATACACCCTGACGGGTGCATTTTTTTATTAAGCAAAAGTCGCTCGTCTTGCAAGTAATCCACGCTATCTTTTGCCTAAAAAAAAGCACACCTTATGATGTGCTTGGCTCGTTTGGTGGGCAATAAGGGACTCGAACCCCTGACTTCCTCCATGTGACGGAGGCACTCTACCAGCTGAGTTAATTGCCCGTCGCTGAAATATATTATAATAAATCCTATCCTATATTTCAATCGGTTTTTCAAAAAATTTTTAAGAAAATCTATCAGCATTTATAAAAAAATTCATCCGCCCATTGTAAAATATACCTATTTTACATGTATTTTGAGCCATATTTCCTTCCGATGGTCGGCGTCATATGGCAATATTTGAATATTGAAGCGGTCGTATTTTCTTTGATAATTGCCAAATATGAGCATATAATACTCTCTTTTCAAATGGGAATAAAATCTTATTTGTTTCGCTATACGCAACCGCTTTATTTAATCGGGCTTGACGGGTGGGGGCAAGACATTTATAATGTAGCCGAGGAATGACGATATGGCAAGGATAAAAGAATTTTTCTCTAAAAATCCAACGGCATGGGAATTCGCCAAATATACGATTTTTTCGGTGACAGGAGGACTGCTGGAGCTTGTCGTTTTTGTGATATTGAACTCTGTTTTGCCAAAAAATGGTATTGACCGACCTATAAACTGGTTTGTCTTTGTTTATCCCACCGAAGCCGGCGGACTGGGTGCTTTTATCGCTTTTATTGTATCTTCCGTGGTTGGGCAAGCCCTGAAGTTCATCACCAATTTCAAAAAGACTTTCAAATCCACCAACAACATCTTTTTGAGCGCCATTGGTTTTGCATTAATGGCGATTGTTATTGTCGTCGGCCTCAATCTCTATGTAGGCGGTCTTTTGAACAAAGAGCTTTGCAAGGTTGTCGACAACGCCGACCTTGCTGGTCTGATAGCCAAAACAATTGCCCAAGTCACCGGGTTTTTATTGATATTCCCTGTCAATAAATTTATACTTATGAGAAGAAAAGATTAGTGATTCTCTTTTTAGATAACCCAATTCTTTATATAAATAAGGCTTCTTTTTCAGCACCAAAAGTATAACAAATACCTTTATAACAGGCGGAGAAGTGCGCTCCAATGTTGCCTTGTATAAGGGATATTTATATTTTCTGGCGGATATGGGAAGGGTTACGGATTATGAAGGCAGCATCCAGATACTCTCACGGCAAAGCTGTAAACTTATATGTATTGACAATGACGGTAATTTTGTATGGGGAAAGCAAGTGGCTGGCAAATCCACGATAAGGCAGCACGGTCCAGCCGAAGTCGTCGTACAAAACGATAAAGTGCTTGTTGTAACCGATTTTATTTATCTGTTTAAGTATGATACGGGCGACGAATTATATAAAAGCGAACAAGTTCAGAATAACGACAGCGAAGACCCGTTTACCCGAATGGCATATATCAGACCTAAAATCAACGAAACCAATGGTAAGGCTTATTTCATAATTCCTGAAGATAGCAGCTTTGCCACACTGTATGAATTTGATTTCACGAATCAGACATATTCAGTAACAAACCTCTTTGCAATAAACGAGTTGAACGACTTTGATGATCAATACGGCAATACCCATGTAATAAGCTTTGACAGCCAAAACAAATGAGTCAGCCTTTTCGTTCGATATGGTCAAAATGTGAGCGATATTGTTCGGATAGATGGGCGGGTACATATCCCTAATTTAGCAAAGACCAAATGAACGATATGTAATATTTATCAAAAGAGTGTAAGTTGGTTGCTAAAAATAGGCGAAATCAAGCGAAAAACAACAAAAAAGACACACATTAGGGGCGAGTTCATACGCTCCTTTTTCGTGTATCTTGGTGGCGGAGAGTTAGGGATTCGAACCCTAGAGACTCTATTAAAGTCTATGGCTTTTCGAGAGCCACACCTTCAACCACTCGGACAACTCTCCGCGTTAATATTTTGTTGTTATATATATTACTATCAAAATTCCCAATATGCAAATCAAACTCTGTATTTGTTGAAAAAAAAATTTGGCTATGGTATAATTTGTAAAAACATTTGGAAAGTAAAACACATGAAAAAGGCATTGATTGGACAGATTCTATCCATATACAATGGATTATTTTATTTGGCGCTTGGCATTTTCGCCCTTGGCATGTTCACAATCCATTCGATTGAAGCGGTTTGGAAAGGCATCCCAAAAGGCAGGCTCTATGGCTATAAGGTTATGGAAAGCCTTTGTCTTACTTGATTATATGGCTTTACTTGGTGGAAATGGCTGGGCGACAAGTCCAAATAGCCAAATGTATTTTTTGTAATATAATAACAATAATAAAAGCAAAAAGAATATAATGAAAGATACCATTTAACTAACAAAGGACGGTTAAAGATGAGAAAAATAGTAGCAATAATAGGAGACGCAATAATAGAACTCGATTCCGAAAAATATAAACTTGCGTTTGAGGCAGGCAAAGCTCTTGTAGATAACGGTTACAGAGTTCAAAGCGGCGGCTTAAAGGGTATTATGGAAGCCGCTTTTCATGGTGCAAAGTCCTCAAAGAACTATAAGGAAGGCGACACATTGGCGATTTTGCCTTGTTTTGATAGTTCTTGGGCAAACAAGTATTCGGACATTGTGGTAGCCACAGGTCTTGATATTTATAGGAATGTAATAGTTGCGAATGCCGACGCTGTGGTTGCCATAGGCGGTGGCAGCGGCACCCTTTCAGAGCTTGCCCACGCATGGGCACTGAAGAGGCTAATTATTGGGTATGAAAATGTGGACGGCTGGAGCGGAAAGCTGGCGGGAAAGAAAATCGACAACAGAATAAGGTACGAAAACATCAAGGACGACATGGTCTATCCCGTCTCCAGTGCGGAAGAAATGATAAAGCTCTTGGGCGAAAAGATAGACTTATACAACCAATACCACGGAGGAATATCCCATGGCGAAAAGAGATAGGTACGACCATATCCTCTGGGATTGGAACGGCACCCTCTTTGACGATATTGAGGAAAACATAAAAGCCATAAACATATCCTTAAAAAAGAAAAACCTCTCCCCCTTAACCAAAGAAAAGTATCTTCAGCTCTTTAGTTTCCCGATAGAAAACTTCTATAAAAAAATAGGATTTGAGTTTGAAGACAACGAGTACCAAATACTTGCGCATGAATTTATTGAAAATTACAAGAAAGAAAGCATGTCCGCGCATTTGCATAATGGTGTAAAAGAACTCTTGGACTATTTTCATAAAAAAAGGATAGGTCAGTCGATTTTATCGGCGTCAGAAAAGACGATTTTAGAAGAAAAGCTATCTCACTTTGATATCAAAAAATATTTTGAGGATATACTTGCGCTTGACAATGTCTACGCCGAAAGCAAAGCTCATTTAGGTATCGAATGGAGAAAGACCAAGGGAAAGGGCAAAAAAGCATTTATGATAGGCGATACCGCTCATGACTTTGATGTGGCAAAAGATATGGGCATAGACTGCATTCTCTTTAGCGGCGGTCATAATAAAAAAGAGGATTTATTAAACACTGGTGCAATTGTGGTTGACAATCTTATTGACATAAAAGATATTCTATAAATTATTTAAGGATATATAGCCTGCATTCTTTTTTGGCGTTATATAGCTTTCTGTTTTTATCAGCCCTTTTCCCAAAAAGTCTTTGAAAATCCCTATGGGATGTCAAGACCGCAAATGTCCATCTATCAAGGCTTTTATAAACTTCGCCCAACCTTATATATAAGTCCATGACGGAAGACTTGTCCATAAGCCTTTCGCCATAGGGCGGATTTGTTACTATCGTACCAAGGGAAAACCTCGAAGACAACTTGGAAATATCCTGTGCTTGAAAGTGAATATCTTCCTTAACGCCTGCTTTTTGGGCATGAAGAACGCTTAGTTCTATTGCCTTTTTGTCGATATCAAAACCGCTTATACGAAGGGGTTTATCGTATTCGATTTGTTCTTTTGCGCTCTGTCGAACATCTTGCATAATCTTTTTATCAATAAAGAAATAGTCTTCCATAGCAAAACTTCGATTTAGACCGGGAGCGATGTTCTTAGCCATTAACGCCGCCTCAATGGGCAGGGTACCCGAGCCGCAAAAAGGGTCTATGAAAGGGGTGTCGCTTTTCCATTCGGACAACAGAATAATCGCCGCCGCAAGGGTTTCCCTTAATGGGGCTTCGCCTACAAGCTTTCTATATCCTCTCTTATGCAAGCCCTCTCCCGAAGCGTTTAATGAAAGCATGACGATATCTTCATGTATATAGAAATCTATATAATATCTTGATCCTTTTTCTTCAAATACACTGTGGCGTGTCTTTTTTTTAAGCCTTTCAATAATGGCTTTTTTAATTATGCTTTGACAGGCTTTTACAGCAAAAAGTTTGCTTTTTGAGCTTTTGCCGTAAATTATAAACTTAGCTTCAGGGTCCAAATAGTCTTCCCAAGGGACGCCAAAAGTCCCCTCAAAAAGCTCATCAAAGCTCAACGCTTGGAATTTAGCGACCTCTAAAAGCGCTTTATCCGCCGTTCTTAAGAACATATTGCACTTTGCCAAGTCTATTAGCGAGCCTTGAAAATGAATCTTTCCGTTTATGGCTTGGGACAGATCTATCCCAATTCTTTTAAGCTCATTCTTTGTGACGCCCTCCACTCCCGAAGCCGCCGTAAGCGCCAAATTATATTTCTTCATGACCGCTGTTTTTTAAATCAAATTTTTTTCTAATGAAAGCCAGAGCTATAGGCACAAAAACCGCTATGCTTATAAATTCCGCTATGGAATAGCTCAGCCATATGCCGTTTAGTCCGATAAAATGACTCAATAGAAAAGCAAGAGGTATCAAGAGCGCGATTTGACGCATAAGCGAAAGGCAAAGCGCAGCAAGTCCGTTGGTGAGCGACTGGAAGATTATTGTCAGCATAATGCCAACCGCCGCAAAGATAAAGCTTATGCTTAACAGCCTGAAAGCTTGTACGCCCAAAGCCATGACCTCTCCTTCGGCGTTGAAAAGCGACAGCAAAGCCTGAGGGAAAAACTGAAAGACCAAGGTTCCTATCGCCATAATCGCCGCCGCTGCAATAAGTGAGAGTTTAAGTGCTTTATAGTATCTCTTTTTATTCTTGGCGCCATAGTTATAGCTCATTATGGGCAAAGCGCCTTGGGTGAGCCCGAATACTGGCATAAAGACAAAAGATTGAAGACGGATATAAATTCCCATGACCATAATGGCGTTTATGTATGTCCTTAATATTGTATTGAGTATGGTGACAGTAAAGCTGCCCACGCCTTTTAATATAGTGGTCGGCAATCCCACTTTCATAATTCCCCACACTATCTCTTTATTAAAACGAAAACCTTTTCCAAAAAAGGGTTTAACATCTTGCTTGGTGAACCTAAAGAAAAGTATCCCCGCAAGCATGGAACAAAATTGTCCGCCGACGGTGGCTATCGCCGCACCCCTAATTCCCAGTTCGGGAAAAAACCCAATTCCAAAAATAAGCAAGGGGTCGAAGATGACATTTATGACCGCTCCCAAAGTCTGGGTTATCATGGGTACTTTCATATTGCCGGTGGCTTGGAATATCTTTGAATTATGAATTTCCACAAACGCAAACGGACTGAAGATAAGCACGATTGACAGATACTGAACGCCTAAAGAAATTGTTTCGGGGTCGTTGGTAAAGCTGCTGATAAAGGGTTTGGTGGTGAATACGCCGATTATTATAAACAGCGCCGCAGAAATAAGAGTAATTAAAAGTCCTGTCTGAGCGGAAAGGGAAGCCTCTTTTTTCTTTTTCTCTCCCAATTTTTTTGCCACAAGGGCATTGGAGCCTGTGCCTATGCCCGTAGCAAAGGCAATAATGAGCATTTGCAGGGGAAAGGCGATTGCGATAGCCTCCAAAGCTTTCATATTGTAATGGGAAACGAATATGGAATCCACAATATTATAAAGTGCGTGAGAAAGCATGGAAAGCATGGGCGGCAAGGACATGCCCCAAAGCAGTCTTCCCATTGGTTGGTTTCTCATCTTGTCAGATCTCAATCCTTTGTCGTCCATCCTATCTCCTTGACTATAAAATTATTAACGATTACAATTTTAATAGCTAAGTAATTGTATAATCAATCTATAAAAAAGTCAAAAGATATTAATAGAATCTAAAAGATGACTTAATATTATATTAAGGTTTAAAAATATAATAATTTTTCAGAGAACTTAAATTTATTGAGGTGGAAAAATGAACTATGAAGACAACCATTACGCTAAAAAAGCCGAAAAAAAGAAAATAACTGTCATAATAATAACGGCGATTATTGTTACTTTTGTTTTCAATGGGATAATGTATGCGGTGATTTCTCAAAGCATGCAAAAAAAGCTTGACAAAGACTTCCAAACGGCGATGGACAGCTTGGACGACAGAATTGACGACGCCCTTGCCAATCGTCTGACGACCAAGATATCCGAAATGGTCTCCGACAACATCACCGATGAAGTCACCCAATCGGCCAAAATCCTCTTGGGCGAATATATAACCGAAGAGGTCATTGATAATTTTAAGAGAGAGTACAATCTTCCAGAGGGCTATTTCAGCGTAGGGCTTAAGGCAGCGGAGAATGTCGATTCGGTTTTGGAAGTCAAAGCCTCTTCAAGTTCAAGCTCAAGTTCTTCTCAGGCGACAGCTTTTATAATAAACCAGCAAGGCTACGCTATCACAAACGCCCATGTTGTCACTTACGAGGAAACAATTTATCAAAACTTAGGCGGATTCCGCATTCCCATAGGAACGGAAACCAAGGTTTATACAACTATCAAAGCCAATTATCGCAACAGCTCTCAAGAGTATCAAATGCAAGTGATAGATTATGATATTGAAAAGGACCTTGCCATAATCAAGTTTGTCAATCCGCCTGCCAAGTTAAAGTCGGTGACCTTTGGCGACGCTGATTTGGTCAATTTAGGCGAGGAAGTGGCGACAATCGGAAACGCTCAAGGCTTGGGGATATCGCTAACTACCGGCGTAGTCTCCAACACACCAAGGAGTTATAAAACCATTCGTGTTTTGCAGACAAATACCACCATAAATCCCGGAAACTCCGGCGGCCCGCTTTTTAATATCTATGGCGAGGTTGTCGGTGTGGTATCGTTTAAGATAATAGAGTCCATGGTCAATGAAGGATTGGGCTTTGCTATCTGCTCCAATTCGGTAATAGACTATATAGAGCATGTAAAATCGCAAAAAAAGATAAATATAAATTATAGTTTTGTTGCAAGCTAAGACTTCATAACATATAATAGTTCATTTACCTTGAAAACGATTATAAAAAAAAGTGGCTGTGATATGACAGCCACTTTGAATATTTAAGCTAACCGTTTAGCAGCAGTTGCCACAAAGCACTAAAAGCAGCGGAATGCAAAAACATTTTGGAGGGCAGGGTTTCTTGCAGCAGCAGGGTTTGCAGCAGCAGGGTTTGCAGCAGGGTTTGCAGCAGGGTTTGCAGCAGCAGGGTTTGCAGCATTTCTTTTGTTCTACAAGAAACAAGTTTACGGGATGGATTTCCTTCCCAAAACAGCTAGCTGAACAAGGTTTTTTATCTAAGCAATCGTACATAATCATTTTCTCCTTTGTAGCGCATATTTGCGTCATTACCATTTTATTAGTTCCAAGATTTTTTTGTTACTTGTGCCTTGATTTATAAAATCAATAAAAAAAACAAAAACCGATTGCCGACATACTCTTTCGGATTATAAAATCGAAAGCCTATATATATAATGATAAAAATAAATAAAACATATATAAATTTTGTCGGGAGGAAAAGACAAAAATAATCAATAAAAGTGTTTAAATACAAATAGAACAGTTTATAATTACTTTGTATGAGAAAAAAATGCAAAGATTGCCAGCTTATCAAGAACTCAAATAAGGTTATACAAGAGCAGGCGCAGAGGATAATAGAATTAAAAAAGCAAATCAACGATTTAAGCATATCGCTTGAAGAATACCGCAAAAAGGACGGAGAAATAGTTCAGGCTTTGGCGTTTGCCAAGAAGAAGTCTGAAGAGCTTGTTCAAGAAGCCCAAATAAAATACGCTCTGGAGTGTGAAAGGCTTAGAGTATATAGGAACAAGTGGCTTAGGTATATAAAGGACAAGGACAAGGCGGGAACGCTGGCAAAGGATATCGAAAGAACCAATCAAGTCTTGAAGGAATGCCAAATTCAGCTTGAGGATATGCTGTATACCGACTTAGGCATTAATCAAAATGTGGCGGATAGCTATATTTATGAAAGGGAGAGAATAGACGGCGAACCTTGTTTGAACTATCAGAAAATTATAGAAAAAGCAAAAGAAAAGGTGATTGAAGACGATATTTTACCCAATGACGAGCTTAATAGAATGCTTGAAAAGCTTAGAATATGACAAAGATAGGGCTTATTGGGCGTTTTTTTTTAATTTTCTTGGATTTTATTTATAAAATTGTTTGACACCTTATTTATACTATGATATATTTATTAGGCTGCACAAATTTAGGGATGAAGCGGGAGGTTGCCTAAAAAGGGAGAATTTCCGCGGACAAGTGCCAGGCGCATAAGACGCGGGCGACTAACTCAAAAAGGCTAAGACCTTTTTATAAAAAAAAGCGGCGTGACACACACGGGTAAGTGTGAGAGTTAGGAAAACAGGAGGAACGAACATGGCAAGTCAAAAAATCAGAATTAAGTTAAAGGCTTATGACCACAATCTTATTGACAGTTCTTGTGAAAAGATTGTGGAATCGGTCAAGAAAACAGGTGCCGGCATATCCGGACCCATACCTTTACCCACAGAAAAGGAAATAATCACTATTTTGCGGTCGCCCCATAAATATAAGGACAGCCGCGAACAGTTTGAGTTAAGAACCCATAAGAGACTGATAGATATCTATAACTCAACATCGAAAACCGTAGAAGCTCTTATGAAGCTTGATTTACCGGCAGGTGTTGACATACAGATAAAGCTGTGACAGGAGGACTTATATGAAGAAAGCTATATTAGGTAAAAAGCTCGGTATGAGTCAAATATTTACCGCTGAAGGCATAGTTATTCCGGTGACAATAATCGAGGCTGGCCCTTGTCCTGTTGTCCAGATTAAGACAACGGAAAAAGATGGATATTCGGCTATCCAGATTGGATTTGGACAAAAGAAAGAAAAGAATGTCTCAAAGCCCTTGAAAGGTCATTTCAAAAAGGGTAAAGTAGCACCCACCAGATACTTAAGGGAATTCAGAACGGAAGAGGGCGACAAGTTTGAGATAGGACAAAATATCCTTTGCGATATTTTCACAAAAGGCGAGAAAGTCGATGTTACAGGCATGACCAGAGGAAGAGGCTTCACAGGCACCATTCAAAGATGGAATATGCACAGAGGTCCTATGTCGCATGGTTCGGGATATCATAGAGGCGTGGGAGCTATGTCTGGCTGTGCGTCCCCCGGCAAAGTCTTTAAGGGAAGAAAGATGCCCGGACACTATGGAAACGAGCAAGTGACCATAAGGAACCTTGAAGTGGTCAAGGTGGACAAAGACAGGAATTTGCTGTTTGTTAAAGGCGGCATTCCCGGAGCAAAGAACAATTTTGTCATCGTGAAGCAGTCGCAGAAGGCTTAAAGGAGTGTAGGTTATGGAATTGAATGTTTATAATACAGACGGTAAGAAAACTGGCGTAATTACAGTAAGCGATGAAATCTTTAACGCCGAATACAAAGAGGCGCTTATACATCAAATAGTGGTGGCTCAGCTTGCCAATAAAAGGCAGGGCACAAAGTCCGCTCTTACCCGTGCAGAAGTAAGAGGCGGCGGAGCCAAGCCATACAGACAAAAGGGTACGGGCAGGGCAAGACAAGGCTCTATTCGCTCACCGCAATGGAGAAAGGGCGGAGTGGTGTTCGCTCCCAAGCCCAGAGACTTCTCCAAAAAAATCAACAGAAAGATGAAGACCGCTGCGTTGAAGAGCGCTTTAAGCCAAAAGGTCAGACAGGATGAGTTTATTGTGATAGAAGACTTTGCTCTTCCCGAAGCAAAGACCAAATTCATGGCGGCGATACTCAAGAATTTCGAACTGAAAGGCAAGACCCTTCTTATCTTGCCCGACAACAATCAGACAATAATCAGAGCCGCAAGAAACATTGAAGGCGTGAGCATCACCCAAAGCGACCTTATCAATGTATACGACCTTGTCAGAAACGGCAAATGCATTATCACCAAAGAAGCCGTCAGAAAACTTGAGGAGGTAAATATTTAATGAACTCTTACGATATCATTATTAAGCCGGTATTATCGGAAAAAAGTTATGACGGCATTGCCAATAAAAGATATACTTTCATAGTGCACAAAGCAGCGACAAAGAGCCAAGTCAAGACCGCAGTTGAAGAAATCTTCAATGTGAAAGTAGAAAAAGTCAATATTGTCAACTATCAAGGAAAGCTTAAAAGAATGGGAAGAAACGAGGGAAGAAGACCGTCCTATAAAAAGGCTTATGTCAAATTGACGGATGACTCCAAGTCCATCGAGTTCTTCGAGAGCTTGTCTTAATTCTTCAGGAGGATAAAAAATGGCGATAAAAAGATATAAACCAACAAGTCCTGCCCGCAGATTTATGTCAGTATCGGATTTTAAGGAAATCACTTCCGACAAACCCGAAAGAAGTCTGCTTGCCCCCAAAAAGCGCACAGGCGGCAGAAACAATATGGGCAGAATCACCGTACGCCATATCGGCGGCGGCAACCGCAATAAATACAGAATTATTGACTTTAAGAGAGACAAGGACGACATCCCCGCCAAGGTCAAGTCCATACAATACGACCCCAACAGAAGCGCAAATATCGCACTGCTGGCGTATGCGGACGGCGAGAAGAGATATATACTTGCGCCAGTGGGACTTAATGTAGGGGATACGGTCATGAGCGGAGAGAACTCTGAAATAAGAGCCGGAAACGCCAAAAAGCTTGAAGATATACCCGTGGGCACAATGGTGCATAACATCGAGCTTCAGCCCTTAAGAGGCGGACAGATAGCCAGAAGCGCGGGAACAAGCGCCCAGCTTATGGCGAAAGAGGGCAAGAGAGCGACTTTGAGAATGCCTTCGGGAGAGATGAGATACGTGCCTTTGGCTTGCAAGGCGACGATAGGTCAAGTGGGCAATATTGAACATGAGATTATCAGCATTGGAAAAGCGGGAAGAAAGAGAAACATGGGCGTAAGACCCGGTGTCAGAGGCGTGGTTATGAACCCCTGCGACCACCCGCACGGTGGCGGCGAGGGCAAGAGCCCGATAGGAATGCCCACTCCTGTTACACCTTGGGGCAAACCCACTTTGGGATACAAGACCCGCAAAAAGAACAAGACAAGCGATAAGTTTATTATAAAGAGAATTAATTAGGAGGAACATAGCTAATGTCTAGGTCAATAAAAAAAGGTCCTTATGTGCATGACAGCCTTAGGAAAAAGATAATAGCTCTCAATGAATCGGGTCAGAAGAAACCCGTCAAGACATGGTCAAGAGCTTCGACTATCTTCCCGGAATTTGTGGGACACACGATAGCCGTTCATGACGGAAGAAAGCATGTTCCCGTATACATTACTGAGGATATGGTCGGAATGAAGCTTGGTGAATTCGCTCCGACAAGAACTTTCAGAGGACATGCCGGCAGCAAGACGACCGGCAAGAAATAGGAGGTATTCAATAGATGGCGACCAGAATAAGGGAAAAAGCTAAATTAAGAAAAGAAAATGCCGACAAAAGACCTTTCGCACGTGCGAAGTACATCCGTATTTCTCCGTTCAAGGTCAGAGCCGTATTGGACTTAATTCGCGGCAAGAGCTATTTTGAGGCGGAAGCTATTTTGACAAACCTCAACAAGTCTTCATCGCTGCCAGTGCTGAAAGTATTGAAATCAGCGGGAGCAAACGCCGAGAACAACCTTGAAATGAACAAAGACGATTTATATGTTGCGGAATGTTTTGCCGATCAGGGCGCGACGCTGAAAAGATATATCGCCAAATCCCACGGCAGAGCGGGAAGAATATTGAAAAGAACAAGTCATATCACAATTATCTTGGACGAAAGGCAGTAGGAGGATAAAATGGGTCAAAAAGTAAATCCGCACGGTTTAAGAATAGGAATAATTAAAGGTTGGGATTCCCAATGGTATGCCGACAAGAAAGATTTCGGAAAGAATATCAAGGAAGACCACGAGATAAGAACAATGTTGAAGAAGAAGTACTATGCCGCGGCTATTTCCAAGATAACGATTGAAAGAGCCTCAAACAGCGTAACTGTGAATATGTATTGCGGAAGACCGGGAGTGGCGATAGGAAAGCAAGCTGCCGGCATTCCCCTTATCAAAAAGGACATAGAAAAAATCAGCAAAGGAAAGACAATCAATGTAAATATACACGAAGTAAAGAAAGTCGATTTGGACGCCCAGCTTGTGGCGGAATCCATAGCCGCTCAGCTTGAGAAGAGAGTACAGTTCAGAAGAGCTATGAAGCAAGCGATGCAAAGGTCCATTAGGAGCGGAGCGAAGGGAATCAAGACGATGGTCAGCGGAAGGCTGGACGGCGCAGAAATAGCCAGAAGCGAATTCTATCACGAAGGCTCCATTCCTCTACAAACCTTAAGAGCAAATATAGATTATGGTTTTGCAGAAGCCGAGACCACCTATGGAATATTGGGCGTTAAGGTTTGGATTTATAAGGGTGAAATTTTCACCAAAGCAGGAAAAGGAGGTAATGACTAATATGTTAATGCCTAAGAGAGTTAAGAGAAGAAAGCAGCACAGGGGCAGGATGAAAGGCAGAGCCACCAGAGGCAATAAGATAACTTACGGCGAATACGCTCTTGTGTCTTTAGAGTCCGGCTGGGTGACAAGCAATCAGATAGAAGCCGCCCGTGTGGCGATGACAAGACATATGAAAAGAGGCGGAAAGGTTTGGCTGAATATCTTTCCCCATAAACCTGTAACCCAAAAGCCCGCTGAAACCCGTATGGGAAGCGGAAAGGGTTCTCCTGAGTACTGGGTAGCGGTAGTTAAGCCCGACAGAGTGCTTTTCGAGGCGGCTGGCGTCAGCGAAGAAGTTGCCCGCAACGCCTTAAGGCTTGCTGCTCATAAATTGCCCGTTAAGTGCAGATTTGCCAAGAAATCAGATTATGCAGAGGGCGGGGAGGTCTAAATGAAAGCGATAAAGTTTTTTGAAATGAGCACAAAGGAGCTTCAGGATAAATTAACCGAGCTCAAGGCGGAGCTTTTTAATCTACGCTTTAAGCACGCCACAAATCAGTTAACCAATCATATGACCATGGTCGAATGCAAAAGGGATATTGCCCGCGTTATGACCATTCTCAGACAAAGAGAGTTGGGAATCAGCTTTGAACCCGAAAAGAAAAAATCAAAAGCCAAAAAGAGTTCCAAATAGAGGAGGATGATTTTAAATGGAAAGAAATTTGAGAAAAACCAGATTGGGAACGGTAGTAAGCGACAAAATGGACAAGACCATAGTTGTGGAAGTTGTCAGAAAATTCAAACATCCTCTTTATAAAAAGTATATAAAGACAACCAAGAAGTTCAAAGCGCACGACGAAAAGAATGAATGCGGAATAGGCGATTATGTCGAAATTGCCGAGACCAGACCTCTTTCTAAAGATAAGTGCTGGAGACTTGTAAGAATAATAGAGAAGGCAAAGTAGGAGGAGCAAACGATGGTACAACCACAATCAAGACTTAAGGTGGCGGACAATTCAGGCGCCAAGGAAATAATGTGTATAAGAGTTTTGGGCGGGGCCTATGTCAGAAGTGGCAATATAGGCGATGTCATAGTGGCAAGCGTTAAATCCGCAACCCCCCACACTCCGATTAAGAAAGGCGACATAGTAAAAGCTGTTATTGTCAGAACAAGCAAGGGCATAATGAGAAAAGACGGCTCACATATCAGGTTTGACGACAATGCCGCCGTTATTATCGACAATCAGAAACAGCCCAGAGGCACCCGTATTTTCGGACCAATAGCAAGGGAGCTTAGAGAAAAAGACTATATGAGAATCATATCTCTTGCTCCGGAAGTACTTTAGGAGGAAGATATGGCTAAAGTAAGTATAAAAAAAGAAGATTATGTAATGATAATCGCAGGAAAAGACAAAGGCAAGACAGCCCAAGTCTTGGGGATTGACGCCAAGAAGCAAATCGCCTATATAGAGGGCAAGGGCGTGACCCCAAGGAAAAAAGCCGTCAAGGCAAGAAAGGCGACAGATAGAGGCGGCATAATAGAATTTCCAGCGGTTATATCCATAAGCAATCTTATGCCTATTTGTTCGGCATGCGACAAGCCCACAAGAGTGGGACATAAGATTGTGGACGGCAAGAAAGAAAGGATATGCGTAAAGTGTGGCGAAATCCTTAAGACCAAGAAAGTTGAGGAAAAGAAAGCCGCCGCGACGGTAAGAAAGAGAAGCAAAAAGGCTTCCGAAGTCAAAGCCGATGAGGTCAAGGCAGAAGAGGTTAAGACCGACAAGCCCGAAGCCGAAGTGAAGCCTAAAGTAGAGCCCCAAGCCGAGGTGAAGGCTGAGCCCGCTGAAAACAAACCTAAAGCCCAAGCTACCGTTGTCAAAAAGACCGTTAAGAAAGAAGAGCCTGCGGAGAAAAAGGAAGTTGAGGCAAAGAAAGAAGAAAAACCCACGGCGAAAAAAGCTCAAACAAAGCCCGCTGAAAAGGGAACAGATAAGACCTTAGCCAAAGAACCCGCTAAGGACAAAGAGGAATAGAGAGGAGGTTAACCCATGGCGAAAGCGATTGAAAAGGTTGAAAAAGCCGAGAAATATGAAAGCAGACTTAAGACCAAATATAAAGAGGAAGTAATCCCCGCTCTTCAAAAGACTTTCAAATATAAGAACATTATGGAAGTTCCCACAGTGGAAAAGATTATACTCAATATGCGCTTAGGCGATGTCAAGGACAATGAGAAGAGCTTGCAAAACGCTGTAAAAGAGCTTGAACTTATAGCCGGACAAAAGGCGATAGTCACAAAAGCCAAAAAGTCGGTCGCCAACTTTAAGCTCAGGCAAAACATGAAAGTGGGCGCTAAGGTGACCATAAGGGGAACAAGAATGTGGGATTTTCTTGACAAGCTGATATCTATCGCTCTTCCCCGTGTTAGAGACTTCAGAGGCGTCAGCCCCAAGTCTTTTGACGGAAGAGGAAACTATGCGCTGGGCATAAAAGAACAGCTTGTATTTCCCGAGATATCCTATGACCATATCGAAAAGGTCAGAGGATTTGATGTTTGTATAGTGACCACAGCAGGTTCGGACGAAGAGGCAAAGGAGCTGTTGGCTCAGCTTGGAATGCCTTTTAGCAGGTAGGAGGTTGATTGGCAAATGGCAAAAAAAGCATTGATTAACAAACAAAAAAGAAAGCCAAAGTTTTCCACAAGAAGATATTCCAGATGTTCTTTGTGTGGAAGACCGCATGCAGTTTTGAAAAAATACGGTGTTTGCAGAATTTGCTTTAGGGAATTGGCATATAAAGGTCAGATTCCCGGAGTAAAAAAAGCAAGCTGGTAATGGAGGTATAATATGGCTATAACAGACCCGATTGCAGATATGCTCACTCGTATCAGAAACGCCCTTAGCGCAAGGTATGAGAGTGTGGATATACCCGCATCAAAAGAAAAAATGGAGATAGCAAAGATTTTGGTAGAGGAAGGCTATATCAAAAGTGCCACTTTATTAAAGAAAGAAGATGTCAGCGAAGCGGGAATGGCTGATGCAAACCAGCCCCGCAGCAGTATTGACAGAAAGGTGGCAAAGCGCCAGCAAAAGAGAAAACTCTATGACAACATAGTCATAGAACTCAAATATGCCCCCAACAACCAGAAAGTTATTACCGGGCTTAAGAAGATATCCAAACCCGGTTTGAGAGTATATGCCAAGCACAACGAACTGCCAAAAGTACTTAACGGACTGGGGATTGCGATTATTTCCACTTCCAAAGGCATCATGACAGACAAAAAAGCCCGCAAGCTGGGCACAGGCGGCGAAGTTCTCGCCTATGTATGGTAGGAGGTTGCAATGTCAAGAATAGGTAAATTGCTAATAGCATTATCCGACAAAGTAAAAGCAGAGATGACAAACGGCAAAATCGTAGTAACCGGACCTTTGGGAACTCTTTCGCAGGAAATAAGAAACTCTGACATAGATTTATCAATCACTAAGGAAGAGATACTTGTCACCCGTAAGAACGACAAGAAAGAAACCAGAGCCGCTCACGGTCTTTATAGGTCATTGATAGCCAATATGGTCGAGGGCGTGGAGAAGGGATTTTCTAAAAATCTTGTCATAAACGGCGTGGGTTATAGGGCGCAAATGCAAGGCAACAAGCTGGTGCTTAATATCGGCTATTCTCATCCCGTGACTATTGATCCGCCCGCGGGCGTCAGTATAGAATGTGTTTCGGCAACGGAAATAGCCGTTAAAGGCATAGACAAGCAAGCAGTGGGTCAATGCGCTGCTGACATAAAATCTGCCAGAAAGCCTGACCCTTATCATGGTTATGGCGTCAGATACAAAGACGAGACCATTTTGAGAAAAGAAGGCAAAACAGCAGGTAGTTAAAGGAGCAAAGGATTATGATTAAGAAACCAGACAAAAATGTTATCAGAAAAAAGAGGCATAATCGTATGCGGTTTACGCTTAGCGGCGCCGCGCAAAAACCCAGACTCAATGTATTTAGGTCATTGAGCCACATATACGCGCAGTTGATTGACGATACTGCCAATCAAGGTCAAGGACATACCATACTTAGTGTCTCGACAGTAGAAAAAGAAGTCGCCGAAAAGGTAAAGGGCTTAAAGAAAGTAGATGCGGCAAAAGTCGTCGGCGAAATCGTAGCTAAGAGAGCTAAGGAAAAGGGTATTGAAGAAGTTGTGTTTGATAGAGGCGGTTATCGCTATACCGGAAGGATAGCTGCCGTAGCCGAAGGAGCGCGCAAAGGCGGATTGAAGGTTTAGGAGGCATTATGGCTATTGAAAATAAGGAAAGGAAAGGCGAATTCAAGCCCAGAGACAAGTTTACAAGAAGAAGAAGACAAGAAGATACGGACGATGGCATAATCACCAAGACCGTATCCGTAAACCGTGTCACCAAAGTCGTCAAAGGCGGAAGAAATATGCGTTTTGCCGCATTAGTCGTCGCCGGCGACGGTCAAGGCAGAGTGGGAGCGGGTTTGGGAAAAGCAAGAGAGGTTCCCGAAGCCATAGAAAAGGCGTCCAAGCTTGCCAAGAACGCTATGTTCCCGATTGCTATGGAGGGCACGACCATTCCTCACGCCATACAAGGCGAGTTTGACGGCGGAAAGGTTATACTTATGCCCGCTGCGGAAGGTACTGGAGTTATTGCCGGTGGAGCTGTGCGTGCGGTGCTGGAAGTCAGCGGCATAAAGGATATCAGAGCCAAATCCATAGGCTCAAACAATCCGATAAACAGCGTAAAGGCGGCTCTTGAAGGGTTGAAGGCGCTTAGGACAGCGGAAATGGTAAGCGCGCTCAGAGGAGTACCCGTAGAAAAAGGAGAATAGAAATGAGCAAACAACTTAAGGTTACATTAAAGAAATCGACTATTGGTTGTATCAAAGCGCAAAAAGGTACTGTTGAGGCTTTAGGTCTTAAGAAAGTGGGTTCATCCAAGGTGTTCGAGGACAGTCCTGCGCTTCGTGGCATGCTTGACAAGGTCAATCATCTTGTCGAGTACGAAGAAGTATAATTTTCAAGAGTATTAAGGAGGTAGCGAGTATGAAGCTACATACTATATCAGCAGAGGGAGCAACAAAAAATAGAAAGAGAGTAGGCAGAGGCATAGGTTCGGGACACGGCAAGACTTCGGGAAGAGGCCACAAAGGTCAGAAAGCCAGAAGCGGCGGAGGCGTAAGACCCGGATTTGAAGGCGGTCAAATGCCGCTGATTAGGAGAATTCCCAAAAGAGGCTTTACCAATATCTTTAAGAAAGTATATTCCATAGTCAACCTTTCCGACCTTGAAGCTTTTGAAGACGGTGCTGTGATAACAGCCGAAGCTCTATTGGAAAAAGGTGTGATAAGCAAAATTGAGCCGAATGGGCTTAAAGTATTAGGCGACGGAACTCTAACTAAGAAATTGATAGTTAAAGCCAAGAAATTCACCAAATCCGCCGAAGAAAAAATTCTCAAGGCAGGCGGTAAAGTAGAGGTAATATAAAATGCTGCAAACATTAAAAAATGCTTTTCTTGCGCCTGATATAAGGAAAAAGATTCTATTCACTTTGGCAATAATCTTCATTTACAGAATAGGATGCTTTATACCCGTGCCGGGCTTAGACCCCACCACATTCAGTTCAGGTCAAGAGAATGACTTTATGCAAATGCTCTATATGATAACAGGCGGATCGCTGCAAAACGGTACGATTTTTGCCTTGGGCATTATTCCTTTTATAAATTCCTTTATTATTATGCAGCTTTTGACCTTAGTTATACCCAAGCTTGAAAGATTGTCAAAGGAAGGAGAGGAAGGCAGAAAGCAGATTACGCAATATACAAGATATTTGGCGATAGGGCTTGGAATAATACAAGCTATCGGCGTTATGTTCAGCTGGAGAAACTCTATCGTACCCGTATTCGGAGACGGTAAGGCGAGCGAGATATTCACTATGATATGCATAGTCATCATATTGACTGCGGGTTCGTCCTTGGTCATGTGGCTGGGCGAAAGAATAACCGAATACGGCGTGGGCAACGGCACATCGCTTATTATATTTATCGGTATCGTTTCATCTTTAGGTTTGTCCATAGGCAGAGCCATTATTAACACAATCCCCGCCCAAATAAGAGCGGGAGAGGGCACAGCGGGAATTTGGTTCTTATTGGCGTTTCTACTTCTGGTAGTGCTCTTGTTTATGCTGATTGTATTTGTAGACCTATCGGACAGAAAGATTACCGTTCAGTACGCCAAACAAATCAAGGGCAACAAGATGTACGGCGGACAGTCCACGCATATACCTATTAAGGTCAACAGCGGCGGAGTTATGCCCATAATCTTTGCCAGTTCGTTGATTATGTTCCCCCAAATGATAATGCAGTTTGTGGGCAACACCACATCGGGCTTTGTGCTATGGTGGTATGAATGGATGGGAGTAGGCGGAAAGATTTATCCTTTGTTCATGTTCTTGCTTATCATATTCTTTGCCTATTTTTATTCTCAGATACAGTTCAATCCCGATGACATAGCCCGTATGATACAGCAAAACGGCGGATTTATCCCCGGCATAAGACCCGGCAAGTCCACCAGCGACCATTTGAGAAAGATAAACAATAGAATAACCCTGTTCGGGGCTCTATTCTTGGCGTTTGTGGCGATTATACCCACATATATCTTGCAAATTCAAGGCTTTGCCTCATTTGGATTCGCGAACGCTTTCAGCGCGACAGGACTGTTGATTGTGGTCAGCGTGGCGCTTGAGTTTGAGAAACAGCTTGAATCGCAGCTATTGGTAAAACACAATAAAGGATTCTTGAAATAAAATGAAAATTATATTACTGGGCGCACCGGGAGCAGGAAAGGGTTCCCAGGCGGCGATAATCACCGAAAAATACGGCATACCTCACATCTCCACAGGCGATGTCTTAAGAGCCAACATAAAACAGGGGACAGAGCTTGGGAAGTTCGCCAAGGAGTATTTGGACAAAGGCGAGCTTGTGCCAGACGAAGTGGTGGTGGACATCGTCGCCAACCGCATAAAAGAAGAGGACTGCAAAAAAGGATTTTTGCTTGACGGTTTTCCAAGAACAATTGAGCAGGCGAAAGCGCTTGACAAGCTCACGGAAATTGACATTGTAATAAACATAGTTGTGGATTTTGATTTGATAATCGACCGCATAACAGGCAGAAGAATGTGCGCTTGCGGAGCCACATATCATATTACCACCTATTCAAGCGATACCTGCAAGGCATGCGGCGGCAAGCTTTATCAGAGAAAGGACGACACTGTGGAGACGGTCGCCAACCGCTTAGAAGTCTATAACAAGCAAACCGCACCTCTTATTGAATACTATAAAAACAAAGGAATTCTCAAAGATGTCAACGGCAGTATAAGCATACAGGCAACCTTTGAGCAAGTGCAAAAGCTGCTAGAATGATAACAATAAAGAGTTCAGAGCAGATTGAAAAGATGAAAAGGGCGGGAGCAATCGTAAGAGATGTTCTCAACCTTATTGAAGAACACGCTAAAGAAGGTGTCAGCACAAAATACTTGGACAGGCTGGCATATGACTATATCACCAAACAAGGCGCCCAACCGTCTTTTCTAAACTATGGAGGATTTCCGGGCTCTATATGCGCGTCAATAGACGAAGAAGTCGTCCACGGCGTACCCTCAAAAAAGAAGATACTCAAAGAAGGTCAGCTCTTTAAGGTAGACGCAGGAGCTTATATAGACGGCTACCATGCAGATGCGGCGCGTACCTTTGCGATTGGGGAAGTGTCCTCAGAAAAGAAAAAGCTCCTTGAGGTATGTAGAGAAAGTTTTTTCGAAGGCATGAAAGTACTCAGAGAGGGAGCGCGACTTGGCGATTTGGGATACTCTATACAGAGTTTTGTGGAAAGTCACGGATTCAGCGTGGTAAGGGCTCTTGTGGGGCACGGTATAGGCAGACAGCTTCATGAAGAACCCAATGTTCCAAACTTCGGAATGGCGGGACGGGGAGTTAGGCTTACAGCGAATATGACCTTAGCCGTCGAACCCATGATAAACCTGGGGCAAAAAGAAGTGATTTTTGAGGAAAAGGGCTTTACTGTGGTGACTGCGGACGGCATGCCGTCGGCGCATTATGAAAATACAGTGGTCATAACCGCAGAGGGCGTAGAAATATTGACATTATGAGGGAAGAAAAATTGTTGAAACCTATTGAACTGGGCTCAGTCGTCTTTTCCCGAGCGGGACGGGACGCCGGAAGGTTCTTTATTGTAATTGAAATAGTCGACGACAACTATGTTATGATAGCGGACGGAGACATAAGAAGACTTTCCAAGCCTAAGAAAAAGAAAATAAAACATCTAAAAGCGACAGGAGACATCAACCAAAAGATTAAAGAAAAGCTTTTGGAAAAGAAGATTATTTATGACGCTGAGATTTATAGCATAATAAGAAGATATAATTCCCAATAGAGGAGGAAAGAGTGTCAAGAGACGATATTATTGAAGCTGAAGGAGTAGTAAAAGAAATCCTACCGGGAACCAATTTCAAGGTGGAACTAACCAACGGCCACACAATAACAGCTTATTTATGCGGAAAGATGAGACAGCACACGGTCAGAGTATGCGTAGGAGATAAAGTAAAAGTAGCGATGAGCCCTTATGATATCACAAAGGGAAGAATTACTTATCGCAACAAGCAATAACTAAAAATCAGGAGGAGCGAACGATGAAAGTAAGACCGTCAGTAAAACCTATTTGCGATAAGTGCAAGGTTATCAAAAGAAAAGGCAAAATCATGGTGATTTGCAAGAAATATCCCAAACATAAGCAAAAACAGGGATAAAAATGCTTGAATTTGTTAGTCATATTTATATGAATATGATATAATAACAAAGTTCACCTTTTTTGGAAAAGGAAAAAGCAAGTTGCACCCTAAGGCGGCTGATTATCTTGAAAATTATAGATAATTCTTGGGTGGTTGATATATAAAAACATAGACAAAGAATTGGAGGTTATTTAATGGCTCGTATAGCAGGTGTAGATTTACCGCGTGAAAAAAGAGTGGAGATTGGTCTTACCTATATATATGGTATCGGCAGAAGCATGTCCCAAAAAATTCTCACAGCCACGAACATAGACTTTAATACCAGAGTAAAGGATTTGACGGAAGACCAGATTGTCACCATTCGTGACTATATCGACAAGAATATACGCGTGGAAGGCGACCTTAAGAGAGAAGTGATGATGGACATAAAGCGCCTTATGGAAATAGGCTGTTACAGAGGCATCAGACATAGAAAAGGTCTGCCCGTAAGAGGACAGAGCAGCAAGCAAAACGCGCGTACGAGAAAGGGTCCGAAACGGACTATTGGAAGAGGCAAAAAGTCTTAGGGAGGAGTTAAATGGCAGTAAGAAAGACTACAAGGAAAAGAAAGGTCTTAAAAAAGATAGACAAGGGTCAAGTGCATGTTCATACTACTCACAACAACACCATAGTTACCGTGACAGACATGAACGGCAATACCATAAGCTGGGCGTCATCTGGAATTTTGGGGCTCAAAGGTGCGAGAAAGGAGACCGCTTTTGCGGCGACTCAGGTTACTGAAAGGGCAATCAACGACGCCAAGCAGCATGGAATCCGTAAAGTAGAGATATACATCAAAGGAACTGGACAAGGCAGAGAGCCTTCTATCCGTGCCGTCCAAGCGGCGGATGTGGATATCACAATGATTAAGGATGTGTCGCCGATTCCCCATAACGGCTGCCGTCCGCCCAAGAGAAGAAGGCTGTAATAGGAGGTAGAGAAATGGCAAGATATACAGGAGCAGATTGTCGTCTTTGCAGAAGAGAAGGGGAAAAGTTATTTTTGAAGGGAGACAGGTGTTTTTCCGGCAAGTGCGCTATCTTGAAAAGACAATACGCCCCCGGCGTCCATGGTCAAAGAAGAAAGAAGCCCTCACCATATAGTCTTCAGCTTAGAGAAAAGCAAAAGACCAAGAGAATTTATGGTCTTATGGAAAAACAATTCAATAAATACTATCTCATGGCGGACAAGATGAGAGGTGTTACCGGCGAGAATATGCTTATATTGCTTGAAAGAAGACTTGACAATGTAGTTTACAGAATGGGTATTGGAGTGTCCAGAGCCCAAGCAAGACAGATAGTAAACCACGGTCATATCACCGTCAACGGCAAGAGAGTGGATATCCCTTCATATTTAGTTAAGCCCGGCGACGAGATAGCCGTTAAAGAGAATAAGAAAGAGAAGCCCTTCTTTAAGGAGCTTAAGGAGTCCAGCATAAAGAACTCATTGAAATGGCTGGAATTCGACCCCAAGACATTGACGGGAAAAATTATTTCTTTGCCTTCAAGAGAAGACATTGATATGAATATTCAAGAGCATATGATAGTCGAGTTGTATTCCAAGTAATATAACCGCCAAGAAAGAGGAGGAACCACTATGATGGAAATCTTTAAACCCAAAATTATTGAAACGGAATCATCCCATAAGACTCAAGCCAGCTTTGTTATCGAGCCGCTTGAGAGAGGGTACGGAATAACAATAGGAAATTGCATAAGGAGAGTGCTTTATACGGCGCTTCCCGGAGCGGCTATCATAGGCTTGCAAATTGAAGGTATAAATCATGAGTTTTCCACAATCCCCGGAATAAAAGAGGATGTGGCTGAGATAGTCTTGAATTTGAAAAGCGTATATGTCAAAGTATACTCAAACGACCCCGAATACAAGCACACCGTAAGACTGACTATTGACAAAGCCGGTGAAATAAAGGCAGGAGACCTTGAGCTTCCCAGCGACATAGAAATAAAGAACCCCGAACAGCTTATATGTACGGTGGAAGAGGGGCACAGCTTTAATATGGAGCTGACGATAGGCAAGGGCAGAGGCTATGTTTCGGCGAACATGAACAAGCCGGAAAAGGCTCCCATTGGCTATATTCCCATAGATGCGCTGTTTTCGCCAGTGCTTTCAGCAAGCTATTCGGTCGAGGCTACGCGTGTGGAACAGTCCATAGACTATGACAAGCTGACCATAAATGTCAAGACTAACGGCACGACTACGCCAAGAGAAGTCATCAGCCTTGCCGCCAAGATTATGAGCGATCATCTCAAGCTCTTTATCAATCTTGTGGAAGACATGAACGATATGGACATTTTAGTCAACCGTGAAGACGAACAGCAGCAAAAGGCTTTGTTTATGAGCATAGAAGAGCTGGACTTGTCGGTAAGACCCTTGAACTGTCTTAAGAGAGCGGGGATATTTACTGTCGAAGATTTAATTAAGAAAACAGAAGAAGACATGCTTAAGGTCAGAAATCTGGGACGCAAATCTTTGGACGAGGTCGTCAGCAAACTTAAAGAATTGAATCTTGAATTAGTGAAAAAAGAAGATTAAGGAGAGACGATATGGCAAAGCATAAGAAACTAGGAAAAAGAACCGACCAAAGAACGGCATTGTTATACTCTCAAGCATCACAGCTCTTGTGGTACGGTAAAATTGAGACCACAGTTCCCAGAGCTAAGGAAGTGAGAAAAGTAGCCGAAAAAATGATTACTCTTGGGGTCAGGAACTATAAAGACACCGTTGTTGTCACAAAGATGAAAAGAAATCAAAAGGACGAGCTTATTCCCGTCGAATATACCAATGACGGACCAAAAAAGCTTGCGGCAAGAAGAAGAATGCTTGCGGTGCTTGCGAATTTGAAAGAGCAAAAAGCCCCCAAGGAGTCCAAGGAATCCTTTAGGGAAAGGACAAGGGACATCAAATATCCGCTTATAGAGAAGATATTTGGCGAGTACGCTCCCAAGTACGACAAAAGAGAGCAAGAGACAGGTCAGGGCGGCGGCTACACCAGAATAATCAGACTGGGCGAAAGACGGGGCGACGGCGCCGAACGATGCATACTTGAACTGGTATAATAGAATTTAAGCGGCAAATAGCTTTGCCGCTTTTTTTTAAGCTATGAATGAAATAATCATAAATTATATTCATAAAAGGGTAAAAAACTTAAGAATTACTATAAAAAGGGATAAGACGGTCATGGTCCAGCATCCTTTATTTATGGATAAACTTTTGGCGCAGCAGTTCGTCAGCAAAAAGATGCCATGGATAAAGAAACACCTAAAAGACCTTGACAGCCAAAGAAGATATTGGGGCGAGGGCGATTTTTTATATATATGGGGAAAGCCCTATAAAAAAAAGATATGTATATCAAGCCATAATCAAGTCCAAATTCAAGACGACACCTTGCAGGTTTCAGTAAAAGAGCAAAGCCAAATCGATTTTGCAATAAAAAAGTTCTTAAGAGAGTGTCTAAAAAGCGAAGCCCTTTTTCTATTAGAAAAATGGCAGCGAGAAACGGGTATTAAGGCAAACGAGCTTAGGATAAAGGACATGAAGACAAGGTGGGGAAGCTGCAATATTGACAAAAAGCGTATTTGGCTTAACCTAAGACTTGTTCACTATGACTTGAAACAGCTTGAATATGTGATATTACACGAGCTTATGCACATTGTGGAAAGGGGACACAACAAAAGATTTTATAGCCTTCTTGACGGGTATATGCCCGATTGGAAAACCAGTAGGAAGATATTGAGAAACCAACAGCCTCTTTAGGAACGGCTTCTTTTCAAAAAGTTGACATTGAAAAATATATATGATACGATAGCTAAAAAATAAAGGATTATTTTTTAACAAATGATACTTCTTATGGATGCCGGCAATACTAATATTAAGATTGGTTTGGATGACGGCGAAAAGATTCTATATACTTGGAGAATAGCCACAGACTACACCAAGACGGCTGACGAGTTCGGAATGATATTGTTTGACTTGCTCAGTCAGAACGGCTATAAGTTCAGCGATGTGGAGGGGATTATTATTTCATCGGTCACTCCCTCTATCAATTATACGCTTGAACATATGTGTACTTATTATTTTAATATTAAGCCTATCATGGTCTCTCCCCATATAAATTTGGGAGGCGTGGCGATAAACTACAACAAGCCCGACGATTTGGGCGCCGACCGTATTATTAATGCGGTTGCGGCATATAAGCTGTATGGCGGTCCGGTGATTACCATAGACTTTGGTTCGGCGACGACTTTCGGAGTGGTGGACAAAGAGGGCAGATTCTTGGGTGGAACGATTGCCCCCGGCATAAAGTCCAGCACCGAGTCCCTTGTCAACACCGGAGCCAAGCTTCCGAGAATCGAACTTGTCAAGCCCGAAAAGATTATTTCAGACAATACAGTAGGGAATATGCAGGCGGGCGTCATATATGGCTTTGCGGGGCTGGTGTCCAATATTATAAAGACGATAAAAAAGGAAGCGGGCTTTAAGGATGTAAAAGTCATAGCGACGGGGGGACTTAGCCTACTTGTGAACGAAGATGTCAAGGATATTCAGATTATAGATAGGTCTTTGTCTTTGAAAGGCTTGAAGATACTTTACGAACTTAACAAATAGGAGGAAAAATGACAAAAACAGGAGTCGCCCTATTGGGGCTGGGAACGGTGGGAGGCGGTACCTACCGCATCTTAAAAAATAATTATGAGAGCATAAAACTCAACTACGGCGTGGATATTGAAATTAGACATATCATAGAAAAGGACATGAAAAAAGTCCAAGAACTGGGCGTAGACGGAAGCATAGTGTCTTGCGACATAGAGAATGTAATAAATGATCCTGAAATAAAGATAGTGGCGGAATTTTTCGGCGGCATAGAGCCCGCGAAAAGCTATATCATAAAATGCCTTTTGGCAGGAAAAACCGTTGTCACAGCTAATAAAGAGATGTTCGCCAAATACTGGCACGAGCTTCAAAGAGCGGCGAAAAAAGGCAGGGCAGGGCTTTATTTTGAAGCCAGCTGTGTGGGGGGCGTACCCATTATCCGCACCCTTACCGAAAGCATGCAGGGCAACAACATCTTGTGCATTATGGGAATTGTCAACGGCACAACCAATTATATCCTATCCAAAATGGCGGACGAGGGCTTGGAATATAAAGATGTCTTGAAAGAAGCCCAGAAGCTTGGCTACGCCGAGCAAGACCCCACTGCGGATGTGGAAGGGTATGACTCTATGTATAAGCTCAGTATACTAAGCTCTCTTGCTTTCCATACCAGAGTGCCCGTGGATAAGATTTATAGAGAGGGCATATCCTCAATCAGCAAGACAGATATAGAATTCGGCAAGAGGTTTGGCTATACCTTAAAACTCTTGGCGATAGGCAAAAGAACTCATGACAATAAGATTGAAGTCAGGGTTCACCCCGCCTTTATTTCCAACAAACACCCCTTGGCGGCGGTTAAGGGAAGCTTTAACGCCGTCCACATACTGGGTGACAATGTGGGCGATATCATGCTCTATGGCAGAGGTGCAGGCGACTTGCCCACAGGCAGTGCCATTGTCTCCGACATAGTATACGCCGCCCAGCAGAGAAAGCACGAGTACACCTCATTTAGAAACACCTTAAGCTCTCCAAGCAAGTACTTCTCCAAGGACTTTGAATGTGAATATTATATCAGAATGACTGTAAAAGACCTTCCCGGCGTTATCGCTTCGGTGTCCAGCGTATTTGGAAGATTAAAGATAAGCATCAATTCCATACAGCAAGAATTAATGGGCGACAAAGCCTATGTGATATTCATGCTCCATAAAACGCATGAAAGTGCTGTCAAAAAAGCCATGAGCCAGATTGAGAAACTATCTGTGGTGGAGAGCGTGGACTCAATTATAAGAGTCGAATAGACACAAAAAAAGGCTGTCACTATAGACAGCCTTAATTAATATTTCTAAAAAATTATTGTTAGCCTAAAGGCAATATCTTTATTTAGCATTCGCCGACAAAATATTATCCGCAACAATAAGCCCATGAGCGGCGGCATGTGACAAGCTTCTTGTAAAGCCCGCGCCGTCGCCAATGGCGTAGATATTGTTTGCGCCCTTAAGCTTGAAGCCCTCTTGAGTTTCAGGTCTTGCCGAATAGTACTTGCATTCCACGCCGTAAAGCAGCGTATCGTGGTTGGCGGTGCCGGGGGCGACTTTGTCAAGGGCATAAAGCGTCTCCACAATGTTATCCAGCTGCCGTTTAGGCATACACAGACTTAGGTCTCCGGGAACTGCTTTCAATGTGGGTCTTGTGGTGGACGCCATAAGGCGGTGCTGGGTTGAGCGTCTGCCCATAATCAAGTCACCCAGTCTTTGCACAAGTACGCTGCCCCCGCTTATCTTGTTGGCAAGCGACGCCACATACTTGGCATATTCTATGGGTTCATTAAAGGGCTGTGTGAACTTTGTGGTGGTCAGCAAGGCAAAGTTGCTGTTTTCGGTCTTTTTTTCTTCCTGCTTGAAGGCATGTCCGTTGACGGTCAGCACCCCTTCGGTATTTTCCACGACCACGCTTCCTCTTTCGTTAAAGCAAAACATTCTGGTCACATCGCCATAACTCTTGCTTCTATACCAAATTTTGGGCTCATATATCTTTTGACTAAACTCTTTCCATATCAGGTGAGGAAGCTCCACCCTCACCCCGATATCCACTTGGTTGTTTGAAAGCTTGACACCGTTCTTTTTGCACCAATTGACCAAAAAACCGCTTCCCGCTCTGCCTACAGCGATGACGATATTGTTGCCTTTAACCTCCGAAGAGGAGGTCTTGTTCTTATAAAATACCGTATTGGTTTCTTTATCGATGTCATAAGCGTCAGTAAGGGTGAGTATCTCCACATCCTCATTTATGGTATTGACCAAATTGACCATTGTATTGAAGTTCTCGTCAGTGCCCAAATGCTTTAGTTTTGCTTGTTGCATATGCAAGTCGTGTTTTAAGCACATGAGTTTGAGGTCATCATTTGGAAAGTATTTTTTGGCATCAGCACCGTGTTCGACCAAGATATCGTCGGCTTTTCGGATATATTTCATAACTGTATCCGCATCTAAAAAAGAAGTCAGCCAGCCGCCGTATTCGGTGGAAATGATATATTTTCCGTCAGAATAAGCTCCCGCTCCCCCAAGCCCTTGCATAATCGCACAAGGCGAACAGCCCATGCAGACCGGGTTCTTTCCGCTTATGATAGGACAATTCCTTTTGCTTAAGGGATTGCCTTTTTCTATTAAAAGAACTTTTGCTTTTTTTCTAAGGGCATAAGCCGTCATCAAGCCGCCTATGCCTCCGCCTATGATGATTACATCATAGTGATTGTGTTTTGCTTGCAATTTTGACCTCATAAATAGATTGTTTTCATCCTTTTATATTATATACCTATAATTGCCTAAGGTCAATTAAGCTGTACCTCTAAGGCCTGAACATAAAAAATTTGTCGTTATTGACACCGCACAAACCTTGCCGTTATAATTGGAACTAAGAGAGTATGACAAAATGAGCAAAAAAAGGGCACCAATCGCACACGGCTTAATCACCTAAAAAAAGCCTTATGAATATAAAAATTATATCAACAGAAAATTATTAGGAGGTTTTATGAGCGTTCTTTATGCTTTTTTACTGACTTTGTTTGCAGGATTAAGCACGGGAATAGGAAGCTTAATGGCGTTCTTAACCAAAAAAACAAACAAGAATTTCCTTTCGGTTAGCTTGGGATTCGCTGCTGGGGTTATGATATATGTATCGTTTATTGAAATATTTTTCAAGGCGGAGGCAGCTTTGGTCGCCGGTCTTGGAGAGAAACTGGGAACTTGGATAACCGTAGCCAGCTTTTTTGGAGGCATAATCTTGGTGGCGGTCATAGATAAATTCATACCCGAAGACATCAACCCACACGAGGTGCAAAAAGTCGAGGATATGCAAGAGAGAAAACCGCTAAATAAGAAACTTATGAGGACGGGATTAATGACAGCGCTGGCGGTGTCTATCCATAACTTCCCCGAAGGTTTGGCGACTTTTATGGCGGCTATGCACGATGCAGCGCTTGCCATTCCCATAGCGGTGGCTATCGCCATACACAATATCCCCGAGGGAATAGCCGTTTCCATTCCCGTTTATTACGGCACGGGCAGTCGAAAAAAGGCACTACTGTATTCCTTTCTTTCTGGGCTTGCCGAGCCCTTGGGCGCTATGATAGGATACCTTATACTTATGCCTTTTATCAACGACACGCTGTTTGGAATAATCTTCGCCGCGGTAGGGGGAATAATGGTATTCATAGCCTTGGACGAACTATTGCCGGCGGCAAGGGAATACGGTAAACACCATCTTGCTATTTACGGAATGCTTGGGGGAATGGCGGTTATGGCAGTAAGTCTTTTGCTGTTAAGATAAAAAAAGCTCTACAAAAGAAATCTTTACTTGCCCAAGAAAAAATCTTGACCCTGTCGGTTAATTGGATGCGGCAAAAGAGGATGCCTTAGACTTAAGATTTGGCGATAAAAAAGATTAATTAATAGTGCCACAAAACGGCAACATATAGGTCATGGGATGAATTTTTCCATAAAACAAGAAAAATCTTTTTCCCGTATTATTTCTTTTTCTTTTTAGACATTTTTCGACAATTTATTACCTTTATTGACATAATAAAAGCCCCAGTTTATTGCTTTTACGACATTGATACATTATAATATAAGAACTATTATATAAGGAGCAGAAGTACAAATGAAATACCAAGAATTTTGTGATAAACTAAGTGAAGCGATTTTTATGAACATAGAGGAAGTCGAGAGCATCGAGGAACAAAAAGAAAATGACGCTTTTTGTTTTTCGGTAAAAATACAAGGGGGAGAAATCTTTGAAGTAGAAGTCAAACAAATAGCCTAAATCAATTTTTTTTTGACATTATATATTTAAGGTGATATTATTAAAAGATAAGAAATTCGTTGGGAGAATAGATGATAAAGGCTATTAGAAAAAAATTTGTCAAAGTGGCGACAGTCGCCGACAAATTTTTTTTATTCCGAAATTTATATAGCGCTTATTACAATAATCGGCATAATCGGATTTATTTATAAATTAGAAATCCATGCGATATACGCCATAGGTATCATAGCGGGAATAAATTGGATACTCTCAAAAGACATTATGCCCAGTTTTTTGGCGCTGGCGATGATAGGGATGACGCCTCTTGCAAGGCATGGCGAAGCTGGTTACTTTGGCCCAGTATATTATTTGGGCTATGTCTTGATTCCCTGTTTTATTATCCATATGATACTTCATCCCCCGACCTTCAAAGTCAACAAGTTCTTTTTCACCACTTTGGCGGTTGCTGTTGCGGTAACTTTGGGAGGGCTTTTCTACACCACCCCCAAGGAGTACTTTTCCATGCCCGCCATGTATTATATATTCGGGCTCGGATTTGGGATGCTGCTTATTTATATGGTCATTCAATCGGATACACCGTACGACAAAGCCAAGATAGCCGAATATTTTGCAAAGATGATGGTGGGCATAGGGGTTATGGGCATAGCCATGATAACAATGCACTACATCAAAAACAGCGAGCTTATCGAAATCAGGTTTTCATATTTTAGAAGCATGATGCAGTGGAAAAACAACCTTTCCAACAACCTATTGCTGAGCATGCCGTTTGCCTTTTATCTTGCCACAAAAGGCAAAAATTCACTTTTTTATTTTATTGTCGGGCTTTTACAGTATATTGCGCTGCTTTTGTCTTTTTCAAGAGGCGGCATCCTCTTTGGCACAATGGTCTTTCCTATCGCTTTGGTGGCTACTTTTATTATCGCGAAAAAAGACAGAGTGAACTTTCTTGTCATCTTGGCTATTGTGGCAGGGCTTATATATTTGGCTCTAAATTCCCTTTCAGATTCTATTTGGGAGAAAATAACCACTTCGGTGGAGATAAGGGAAGGCGAGGCAAGAATAAACCTCTATAAGCTTGCATGGAAGAACTTTTTGGAATATCCGATTTTCGGCAAAGGGCTTGCCTATGACGGGGGCAAGTACTACCGCCCCGAGGCATGGTGCATGTATTGGTATCATTCCACAATTTTTCAAATCTTAGGCAGTCTTGGCATAGTGGGGCTTATCGCATATACCTATCAAGAGATTGTGAGGATAGTCACCCTATTGAAAGTTAGAAGCCGCTTTAATCTTTTTACACTTTTGTCGCTTGCTGGTTTTGCGGGATATTCTATGGTCAATGTGGGATACTTTGTGCCCCTGCCTTTTGTGGCGATGCTTGTTCATATGTTTATTGTGGTCGACCGCTACAATAAAATCCTAAAAGACAACCCTATTCTCATGCTTCAAGAGAAGATATTGACAAAATAAATATTGAATAAGCTTATGGCTTATGCTATCATTTAATTAATGAGATATTGTTAAAAAAGCTTAATAAAACAACAATATCATGAGGGAGATATGAAAAAAATATGGATAGCATTCGCCGTAATAATAATAGCGGTTATTTGCCTTAGCGGCTGTGAACTCACCAATCCTGAGGTTATGGAAAACTTCTCCGCCACAAATAAAGACTTTGGAGAGGCAAAAACAGCTTTTTCACAAAGGGCATTGTCACTTATCCAAGATAAGGGGCTTGACCAGAGTGTAAAGGAAAGCTTTGAAGCGGACATGGATATGTTTAAGCAAGCCGAAGGCAAAGAGGCGATTTATTATTTGGTTTTGGGCACATACGACTATGAGAGCGATGAAGATAGGTCTATTATGGTCACCAAGCTGGATGACGAGAGATACTCCATAACAGACACTTCCTCAAGCCCGCAAAAAGATGTGACCATAAAAACCGTCGAGAAAAGCTCTTATATGACCATTGAGGAGAACGGTTTATTAGAGTTTATTCTTGAAAAGAGCGTGATTGAGCATGAATCCGACGGTGAGACCATTGTCAAATACGCCATGCAGTTCACAAAGAACAACTATGACGGAAGCTATGACATCTTACAGCTTGTCATTCAAGGGGATGAGGGCAGAATGGCGATTTTTGAAAATGAGACGAACATCTTCTCCAGCATCTATAAGAGCGACCCCGCCTCAAGTTTCGCTACCAACGGCGACAGAAATTATCAAGTGACCCAAGACGATTTTATTTATAATATTGACTAAAAAAATAGCGAGGTGAAAAAATGTGTGACACAATCGTTGCCCTTCCCAATTCCACTAAGGATGGGAGACTTTTATTTGCCAAAAATTCGGACAGAGCGGCGAACGAGCCCTTATTGACCGTCAGATTCCCTGCAAAAGACTATAAAAAGGGCTCTGAAGTCAAATTGACTTATATAACGATGCCTCAAGCCGAACACACTTATGAGGTGACGCTTATGAAACCCAGCTGGATATGGGGCGCGGAAATGGGCTTTAATCAGTTCGGGCTGAATATCGGGAACGAAGCCGTATTCACAAAGGAGAAAAGGGGAAAGCCCAGCCTTATCGGAATGGACATGGTGAGGCTTGCCTTGGAAAGGTGCAAAACGGCGTTTGAGGCTATGGAATACATTATTTGGCTGCTGCAGGAATACGGACAGGGCGGAAACTGTGGATATGACCATGAATTTCACTATCACAACTCTTTCTTAATAGCCGACAGAAAAGAGGCGTATGTCCTTGAAACGGCGGGCAAATTTTATGCCGTAAAAAAGGTCAAGGATATATATGCGATATCTAACGGGCTTTCCATAGGGAGCGACTATGATATCATTCATCCCGAAGCCATATCTTACGCCATAAAGAAAAAGAGAATAAACATGATGGAAGAATTTGATTTTGCCAAGTGTTTTTCAGACAAGCTTTATACTTTTTTCGCAAAGAGTAAACAAAGAAGATGCCTTGCGACCGAGATTTTGAACAAGAACAAAAAGAACATCACCATAAAAACCATGATGGATGTATTGAGGACGCACGCCCCCGACTACAAGGAAGACACCAACAGCGTAGGCTCTGTGTGCATGCACGCAGGAGGGCTGATTGGCGACCATACCACAGGAAGCTATGTGGCAAGCTTGGGCTTAAACGACGAATATTATTATGTTACTTTGTCGTCCATGCCTTGTATGAGCGTGTTCAAGCCCCTTATCTTAAGCGACAAAATGCCCATACCACACGAAGACGAGGACAAGGCGAAAGAAATCTGGCTTAGGGAAGAACGCTTGAAGCGGTTTCTTATTGCGGGTCAAATCGATAAACAGGCGTACCTTAAGGACATACAAGAGCTGGAAGAGAGCTATCTTGAAAAATTCGAAAAAGCAAATAACGAGCAAAAGCTTAAGATAATAGACGAGATATGGGAAAAGGCAACCGAACTTAGGGAAAAATACTTAAAACCTCTGGAAGACAAGGATTTTGACTTTCAAAAAGGCAAGCTTTCATATCGAAGATACTGGACGAAAAAGACAAAAGTATTATATTCATAAAATCTGATAAAAAATTCTGTCTAAGCCCGACTTTTTTTGGTCAGGCTTTTTTAATTATCAAGCCAAAAAGGTATTGTTCATAGATTATATAAAATTATCTATTAAGTGCGTGTCAATTTTATGTTATAATAAGTTCATATCTAAAGGCGGTACTGCATATGACAAAACCCAAAGTGACCTTGGAATGTGACAGAATTCCATCCAAAGAAAAGTTTTTATTCGCTATGGCTGACTTTTTCGGCGGCGGAAGCGGCACTATGATAGGATTGCTTCTGCTTGCTTTTTTGAATAAAAGTCTGGGAATCGAAGCGGGCATTGCTTCAACAATCATTATGATAAGCAAAATTTGGGATGCTGTGTCCGACCCTCTTATGGGGGCAATAAGCGACAACACAAGGACCCAATGGGGCAGAAGAAGACCATATATGTTTTTTGGCGGATTGTTGGTTATACCCTCTTTGGCCTTTCTATTTGCACCGATAGCGTCCGCTCCTTATTGGCTGAAAATCACAAGCGCCACAGCTGCTTATTTGGTCTTTTGCACCGTCACCACAATAATTCAAGTGCCTTACAGTTCATTGTCTTCGGACATCTCTCCCGACCATGAGGAAAGGACAAAGGCGAATTCCTTAAGACTTGTCTTTTCCATGATAAGTTCGGGTATTTGCTATCTGATACCCAGCCTTATCTTTGAAATGCACTTGGACGGCAAAATCTCCGCCACTGTTTTCTTTTTGATTATTACATTCGCATTTGGCATATTCTTCTCTGTTCCACTTATTTTAGCAAGCATTTATACCAAGGAAAGAAACTATGTGAATTTGGACCATAAGACAAAGTTCAGCTTCAAGTCATATAAAGAGCCATTTTTGGTCAAGAGTTATATGTGGCTTTTGGTTATGTACATATCCGCATATATCTGTATTGATATCGTATCCGCTTTGGCGGTGTACTATTCCTCTGATGTTCTGAGGGATATGACCATTTTCGGTCGTCCTATGAGCATGCTCTATGTGATAGCTCCACTTATGGTTACGGCAGGGCTAATGGTACCTTTCATTTATTTGATAACCAGGAAAAAGGGCAAGCAGTTCGCCTTTAGGGCGGGCATACCCTTTTATATAATAGGAGCGCTTTTTCTTGCGGTGGTACCCTCATCTTTCCCAGGCTGGGTAGTGCCGATTGGAGCTATGATTATGGGTATAGGTCTGGGCGGAACGCAAATGATGCCTTGGATAATATTCCCCGACACCATAGATGTCGCCGAACTCAAATTGGGATACCGCCCCACAGGCAACTTCAGCGGCATGATGACATTCGCAAGGAAGCTTTCTTCGGGAATAGCTATTGCAATTGTGGGCTTTGTACTCACCCTTTGCGGAGAAATTCCCGGAATAGACGGTCAGCCCAAACCCATTCAGCCCGACAGCGTGCTTTTGGCGATAAGAGTTATGATGGGCGGAACGGTATCCCTTTTGATATCTATTGCTTTGTTTGCATCTTTTAGATATAAGGTCAATTCCAAAAAGCTTGAAAGGATAAGATACTTTTTGGAATGTCAGCGTGCAGACAAACTTGACCAATTGAGTGAGGAAGAAAGACAAGAAAGAAAAGCTCTAATTAAAGAGCTGGCATAAACTAATAAAAAAGCTTGAAGAAGGCATTTCTCAACTGACAGCCATTCATTATTAGGAAAGGCTTTTTGGGCATATTAAAAAAACAAGAAGAGGTGTAAATTAAATGAAAATGACATTTAGGTGGTTTGGAGAAGACGACAAGGTCACCCTTGACGAGATTAGGCAGATACCCGTCATAGACGGCATAGTGACGGCTCTTTCCACACCCCCCGGCGAAGCGTGGGAAGAAAAAGACATCATGAGGTTAAAGAAAACAATAAACGACAAGAACTTGGAGTTCGAGGTTGTGGAAAGCGTTCCCGTCCATGAGGACATCAAGCTTGGCGCACCGTCAAGGGATAGGTATATCGATAACTATACAAAGACAATAAAAAGGCTGGGAAAGGCGGGAGTCAAGGTCATTTGTTACAATTTTATGCCAGTCTTCGACTGGATGAGAAGTGATTTGCACAGCAAAAACGAGGACGACTCCATCTCTTTAGCTTATGATAATGATATTGTCAACAAGCTCAATCCATTGAATTTATCCGATGACCTCAATCTCCCCGCTTGGGACAAGACCATAGGCAAAGAGCGTATGAAAGAGCTGTTAAATATCTATAAAGACTTCACCGAGGACAGGTTTTTTGACAACCTTAAATACTTCTTGGACAGGATAATTCCCGCGGCTGAAGAATCGGGCGTCAAAATGGCTATACACCCCGACGACCCCCCGTGGAGCATATATGGGCTTCCCAGAATAATCGGCAATAAGGACAACTTGAGGCGGTTTTTATCATTGTACGAGAGCGAACACAACGGCGTGACCTTTTGTGTGGGCTCTTTTGGCAGTACGGACAAAAACAACCTCTATGATATGATAGAGATAGCCAAGGGCAGGATACATTTTGTGCATATGCGCAATGTGCTTATAACGGGAGAAAAGAGCTTTAGGGAGACCGCCCACCCCTCAAAGTGCGGCAGCTTGGATATGTATAAGATATTAAAGACCCTTTATGACAACGGTTTTGACTGTTATATCAGACCCGACCACGGTAGGCAAATATGGTCAGAAAGCGGCAACAGAGTGGGATATGGGCTTTATGACAGAGCCTTGGGCGCGATGTATCTTTATGGCTTAATGGAAGCGATAATAAAAGGAGGAAAAGAATGATCAAAGGAAAAGTAGCGGTTATCACAGGCGGCGGCGGGGTTTTGTGTTCGGCGTTCGCCAAAGAGCTTGCCTCAAAGGGCGCTAAAGTCGCAGTTTTGGACTTGAGAATAGAAGCGGCAAAAGCGGTCAGTGACAGCATAAGAAAAGAGGGCGGGGTGTCTTTTTATTATAAGGCGGATGTGCTGGATAAGGCGAATATCGAGGCGGTCAGAGAAAAGATAAACAAGGACTTGGGAATGTGCGACATACTTATCAACGGAGCGGGAGGAAACAGCCCCAAGGCGACCACAACCTATGAGACCTTCGATACCGCCCATTTGCATGACAAAGATATCACAACCTTTTTTGACTTGGACCCTAAGAATATCAACAACCTTTTTCAGCTGAACTTTACGGGGACATTTATACCAACTCAAGTGTTTGCCAAGGATATGGCGACAAGAGGCGGAACGATATTAAACATATCGTCCATGAGTGCTTATAGCCCTATGACCAAAGTTATGGCTTATAGCGCGGCGAAAGCGGCGATATCCAACTTCACCATGTGGCTTGCGGTGCATTTCGCGCCCTCCAATATTAGGGTAAACGCTATGGCACCGGGATTTTTTGACACCAACCAAAACCACGCCTTGCTTTTCAATTCCGACAACACACCTACCCAAAGGACAAAGAAGATATTATCGCAGACTCCCCTCAACAGATTGGGCGAAGTAAAAGACCTTTTGGGCACATTGATATACCTTTGCGACGACGAGATGTCGGGGTTTGTCACCGGTGCGGTCATTCCCGTGGACGGCGGATTTTTGGCGTATTCGGGCGTATAAAAAGGCGGTGTAAAAATGACAACGGGCATTATTATTGCGGCGGTTGTTTTTGGGACTTTTGTTTTAGCCATACTTGCTTTTATCGCATGGATGTTTTCAAGGGCGGTTCTTTATAAGGAGTTCCAGCCTCCACAAATAGACGACAAAGACTTTATAAGAGCCGAATGTAACGGTGTGCCATATCTATTGGACAAGGGTCTTCCCTATAAGGGCGTAATAAACAGCCTTACCAGCCATAGAGAGCCATTGAACAGCGGATACAAATTTTCTATCCATAACAAAAAATGCTCCCCCTACGGCATAAGAAGCGGTTATAAAATCGTCAAGTTGCCTTATTGCTATAACAAAATGGGCACAAATCTGGAAAATTATAGGGGAGATGTATGGTACGAAAGGGATTTTGAAATTAAAAAAATAGAAAACAAACCCGTCATTAGGCTTACTTTTATGGGCTGTTTTTTGACAGCTGAAGTGTATATAGACGGAAAACTGATAGGAAAGAACGGTGAGGGTTATTTGCCTTTCAGCTTTGATATCAGTCATCTTGAAGAGGGAAAGCATAAGTTAGTGGTCAAGGTCAACAATGAGACCACAGACAAGACCTTGCCCATAAAGCTTTTTGAGGGACACAGACCCGGCTGGCATCATTACAGCGGCATACATAAAGAAGTGTATATCGAATACCTGAGTAAGGTATCCCTATTTAAGCTTTCTTGTATCCCATTCTTAGAGAATAAGGAATGGAAGGTGAGAACGGCACTTCTTTTTGAAAGACCCGACGCAGAGAGCGGGCTTAAATTTGAATGTTCTCTTTTTATAAGCGATGACAGCGAACAAAAAATCGGCGAAAAGAAATTAAGCTTTAATTTTGAAAAAGACTCAAAGGTGGCGGGAGGGGAATTTGTATTAGAGGCTGGCAAAGACATCAAGCCTTGGTCGGAAAAAACCCCGTATCTATACAAAATGAATATGATATCGGCTTATGAGCAAAGCTATGTCAAATTCGGCTTTAGGGAAATCTCTTGGTCAGACGGCAAAATCTTTATCAACGGCGAACACACTTTCTTAAAGGGAATTTGCCGCCACGAGGACAACGGCGAAAAAGGGCTTGCCACGGATATAAAGACTGCCAAGCGTGAAATGGAGCTTATAAAAAAAGCAAGAGGGAATTTTGCGCGTCTTGCGCATTATCCGCACAGCGTATCCACACTTGACATAGCCGATAATCTTGGGCTCTATGTGTGGGCAGAAGTGCCGTTTTATCAGGCGGGGCATGCTATAACCCATGACACCTTCGGCAAGGAATTTGGATATGTGAAAATAAATCTTAATATTTTAAGGTTTATTGAGAATATCAAAAAGACTTCCCTTGTCGCTGACAGAACCCTTTTGAAAAAGGCGGCACAGTCGCTTATAAAAATGGTTGAGAGGGATGTCAATCATCCTTCAATAATCACTTGGAGCATAGGCAATGAGCTTTGGTCGATAAACAAGGCGTCTGAATATGTATGCAAATGGCTAAAGGATGTGGTGTTGTCCTATGACAGGTCCAGGGCAGTGAATTATGCCTCCATGTCCATGCCTTTATTGACAAAACCTTGCGAAAGGAGCTTTAAGGTTATGGACTGGGTTTGTATAAATGAGTATTATGGCTGGTATTATGGTTCGGTAAAAGGTAAAAGGGGTTTGGCGAAAGGTCTTTATAAAAGGTATCCCGACAAGCCTATGGTCATTACGGAGACGGGAAGCGACACGCTGTACGGTTTAAGGGACGAGAGATACCCTCCCAAAAATAAGCATTCCGAGGACTATCAGAGCTATTATCTGAAAGAGACATGGAAAAATCTATCGCTTTCCCCGAACTTCAGCGGTATGGCGGTATGGGTGTTCAAGGACTTCCCTTGCCCCGAATACACCCATACCAACCTTGTGCCTTTTTATAATATGAAAGGGCTTTTTGACAAGGATATGAATCAAAAGCTTGGCTATCAAACCCTAAAAAACTTGTTTGAAGAAAAAGACAATCAAATAAAATAGAGGGCGGCATGAAAGAATTTTTAAGCGATACATTCTTTTTAAGTAGCGAAGTTTCTAAAGAACTTTATTTTGATTATGCGTTAAATTTGCCGATAATGGATTTTCACTCCCACCTTGATACTGAGGATATCTATCGGGACAAGCCTTTCAAATCTTTATATGAACTCTGGCTTAAGGGCGACCACTACAAATGGCGACTTATGCGCTGTTCGGGATACGCTGAAGAATATATCACAGGCGATGCCGAGGACTATGAGAAATTCTTATGCTATGTCAAGAGCATACAAAGCGCCGTCCACAATCCCCTTTATATTTGGTCACATTTGGAATTAAAAAAGTACTTTGGGATACATAAGCCCATAAAAGAGGATACCGCTTTGGAGATTTGGCAAGAGTCCACAAAAATATTGGAACAGACAAAGCTCTCTCCAAGGAAGTGCTTAAAGCTCTCCAAAGCCGATATTGTGTTCACCACCGACGACGCCATGAGCGATTTAACATATCACAAGCTTTTATGGCAGGAAAATTATAATGTTAAGGTTTATCCCACATTCCGCGGGGACAGAGCCATTAATATAAATAAAGAATTTTTGGATGAGCTTGAAAAGAAATACCAAAAGAAAGTAAAGAGCTTGGACGAGTATATGGAGCTTGTTTTTAGAAGGATAGATTATTTCAGCGAGAATAAATCTAAGGCAAGCGACTTCGCCATAGAAGATTTACCTACCATAATCTCAAAAGAGGATGCGGACAAAATTTTTGATAAGTTTTTAAGGCAAGAAATACAGCCTTCTGAAAGAAAAAAGCTAAGCTCCTATATCCTTCTTAAGTCAATCGGGCATATCCATAAAAGAAAAATGGCGCTTCAGCTTCATATAGGCGCGACAAGAGACAATAACACACTTTTGTTTGAAAGACTGTCCAAGGACTGTGGATGTGATGGTATCAGCGACAAGGGCTTTATTGATGGGTTGGGGGACTTGCTTGACAAGCTTAAAAGCCAAGACAGACTTCCCAATACCATAATCTACAATCTGAACCCCGCCTTTAATCAAGCTTTGGCTGCTCTTTGCGGCTGCTTCAGCGACTCCAAAAGCAATGTCCAATTGGGTGCGGCGTGGTGGTTTCAAGACCATAAGGACGGCATAGAAGCGCATCTTAAGACCTTTTCTTCGAACTTGAACTTGTCAAGGTTTGTAGGCATGCTTACCGATTCAAGGTCTTTTATTTCCTTCTCCCGCCATGACTATTTTAGAAGAATTCTCTGCGATTTTATCGGCGAAAAGGTAACCAAGGGCGAATTCTATTATGACAAAAAGATTCTTGAAAAAATGGTCAAGGATATCTGCTACTTTAATGCGATAAGGTTTTTTGACATAAAAAATTAATTAAATTATTTCTTATTTCAAAGTTTTTTATAAGAACAATTTGCTTATCTATTAGATAGAAAAGCAGATATTTCAATCCAAAAAATATTGCCAAAGATAGAATAAGGCTCATAATTTCATATTATATTATTAGAGAAGCTGTTTGCCTTTTGTTTTGCTGGGCATAATTATTTTATATATCAAAATTTGTGAAGAAATTTATATAAAACTCTTGACAAGAAAAATCTATCTGTTATAATATTATTAGCAGTCTAAGGCTGTGAGTGCTAACAAAATATAATAAAGGAGGTGTATATAGGTATGTTACCAATGAGAACAAGAAGAAACCAAATGAGTCTTTATAACATGTTTGACGATTTCTTCAACGATTTTCCCTTTTATGCCAAGGCGAACGATATGAAGATTGATGTCAGAGAGAATGAAAAGGAGTACATTATCGACGCGGAACTGCCGGGAATGAAAAAGAGCAATATTGATATCCACGCCGAGGACAACCAGCTTGTCATTCATGCTTTTCAGGATGAGGAGAGCGAGCAAAAGGAACAGAACTATATCCACAAGGAGAGAAGATTCGTCTCTCAAAGAAGAGCGGTATATCTTCCTAATATCGACTCCGACGGCATAAAGGCGAAATATGAGGATGGAATATTGTCAATAACCGTTCCCAAAAAAGATGCGGACAAAAAAAGAAAGCAAATCATAATCGAATAGCTTTCGATTAAGCAATTTCATAGTGATTGACAAAAGCCGTTCATAAGATAACGGCTTTTGTCTTTTTATGATATTTTTTAGAGGGATAGTAATCATAATTAGTTTGAGGTTTAACTAATTAAAGTTTACAATTGGGTAGAGGTATTGATTATATTTTACAATTGGTTGTAGGTATTGATTATATTTTTAACAATTAGTTAGAGGTTCTAACTATTTATATTTGACAATTGGTTAAAAGTTCTAACTAATTAAAGTGATAATTGGTTAGAGGTTCTAACTAATTAATTTGATGATTGGTTAGGAGTTCTAACTAACAATTGGTTATAGATTTTAACTGATGAATTTTCAATTAGTAAGGGGTTCTAACTAACAATTAGTTCCAGATTCTTAATTGGTTGTAGTTTTGGTCTTGATAAACTGGTTAGAGGCACTAACTAATAATTTGATAATAGGGTTCTAACTAATTTATTCGACAATCGGTTAGAGGTTCTAACTAATTTATTCGACAATCGGTTAGAGGTTCTAACTAATTTATGCGACAATCGGTTAGAGGTTCTAACTAATTATTTTTATAGTCAAAATTCTTTGAGAATAATATGAATATCAAGAGTTTTCTATTATATATAAAGCTGTTTTCACGCCGTCCGCTGCCGAGCTCATAATTCCCCCCGCATATCCGCAACCTTCGCCGACGGGATAAAGATTCTTTGTGGAGACGCTTTGAAAGGTATGGTCTCTTGTAATTCTCAAAGGTGCGGAACTTCTTGTCTCCGCTGCGGTTAGTACGGCGTCGTACATATTGAAGTATTTCATTTTTTTGGCGATATCCTCTATGGCAAAGCAAAAACTTTGATAAAAGCTCTTGTCATAAAATTCATGAAGGGGCGATAGTTTCACTCCGATAGGATACGACGGCTTAACTTCGCCTATGCTTTTGGAAGGGATGCCTCTTAAAAAGTCTCCCACAAGCTGAACGGGCGCCATATAGTTTTCGCCGCCCCATAGGAAAGCTTTCCTTTCAAATTCTTGTTGTTTAAGTATTCCCGTAAGCGGGTTTTGGGAGCCCATATCCTCTTTTTTAATGTTTATAAGAATGGCGCTGTTGGCGTTTTTGCCGTCTCTTGCGTATGTGCTCATACCGTTGGTGACAAGCATTCCTTTTTGGCTTGCAGCCGCTACCACTTGACCGCCCGGACACATACAAAAGGTGTATACGCTTCTTATGGGAGTATGGCTGACAAATTTATAATCCGCCGCCCCCAATGCCGTATGGTTATGAAATCTTTCGCCGTATTGGCTTAGATTGATAAGCTTTTGCGAATGCTCAATCCTAAAACCTACCGAGAATTCTTTTTGTTCCATGAACACGCCTTTATTGTACAGCATATTATATGTGTCTCTGGCACTGTGACCTATGGCAAGGACAATATGCGAGCTTATAAATTCTTTGTTGTTGGCTCTTACGCCCAAAGCTTTGTTATCCTTTATTATTATGTCGTCCACTAAAGTATCAAAATGAAACTCTCCGCCCAAGCTTATGATTTCTCCTCTGATATTCTTCAATACCCTTATCAGGTTGTCTGTGCCGATATGGGGCTTGTTCAAATACAGTATCTCTTCGGGTGCGCCGAACTTGACAAACAGCCTTAAGATATCCTTTCGATATTGGCTTTTTGTCATCGTTGTCAGCTTGCCATCCGAAAAGGTACCCGATCCGCCCTCGCCGAATTGGATATTGCTCTGTTCGTTCAAGACCGCAGTCTTAATGAAATTCCCGACATCCTCTATTCTTTTTTCCACCTTAGAGCCACGCTCCAAAATTATAGGCTTTAGCCCCGCATGGCTTAGATACAAGGCGCAAAAGAGCCCCGCAGGTCCGCTCCCCACAACAATAGGTCTGTCGCCGCTCTTTTTTGCCTTAGGGAAGAATACTTCTTTTGGGGGAATGAACTTATCCGACAATTCCAAGGAATATATAAATTTGATATCAGATTTTTTTCTGGCGTCAATGGACTTTTTTATTATATTAAAAGTCTTTATGGACTCAGGCTTTAAGCCGACCTTTCGGGCGGCGATTTCCTTTAATTCAGTATCCTTATCTAAGGGTATCTTCAGGTCTTTTATTGTCTTCATATAATATATATTATCAGCATTATTGACACTTGGCAACAAAGTAAAATTAAAGGTAGAAAGAGATGATTGATTATACCGCTTTGATGTGTTAAAATAAAAAGAAAAAGGCACTTATATATGAAAAAGATAATGAGCGCATTTTTGATATTGATATTTGCGATTGCGTTTTGTGTGGTTGGCTCTTCATGCGAAAAAAAGGAATATCCGATAAAGGTCATGAGCTTTAATATCCGTTGCATAGCTTTTGAGCCAGAGCTGAATAATATGTGGGTGAACCGAAAGGACAGAGTTCTTCAGCTTATAAAAGACTATGACCCCGATATCATTGGGTTTCAAGAGCTTAAAGAAGGCCAGTATGTGTTCTTAAAAGAGAACTTGGAAGGATACGGCTATTATGGCGAACACCGCGGACCGTTTATACTCACTTCGGAAGCGGCGGCAATTTTTTGGAAAAAGGACAGGTTCGAAGCTTTGGAAAAGGAGACTTTCTGGCTGTCTGAAACCCCCAATCAAATGTCTAAAGGTTGGGACGCAGATTTGGAAAGGATTTGTACCAGAGTGACATTCAAGGATAAACTAAGCAAACAGACCTTTTCTCATTTTAATACTCATCTGGACCATAAGGGCACAGTCGCGCGTACCGAAGGCTTGAAACTTATCTTAAATAGAATTGAAGAAAGCGCCTTGCCTACCATATTGACGGGAGACTTTAATTTCTCTGAAGGCACGGATAGATATCAGCTGATACTTGACCAAAACCTTGTGGATACCAAATATCAGTCTCCACAAGAAAACAGCGATTCGGGCGGCACATATAACGGTTTTGGGACTCCTAATTCTGATAAGCCCATAGATTTCATTTTCACTACAAAAGATTTTGAGGCGCATAGCCATAAGATTATTAGGGACTCCGACGAGGAAGGGAACTATCCCTCAGACCATTTTCCGATAATATCCGAAGTGGTGCTTAAAAAATGATTTTGTTAAGATAAAAGCATAAAAAAGCCCGCTATGCTTAGCTTTATAAGTGATTTTGTTAAGATAAAAAGACCCAAAAATTAGGTCTTTTGCAATAAGCGTTTTCAAAATAAAAGCGTATTCAGTTTTGGATACGCTTTTTTAATTATATTAGCTTACGCTATATAGGATATCTCCATATGAGGGATACGGCCAATAATCTTTGCCTACTATAGTTTCCAATTCGTCGACTATTTCTCTAAGTTCTTGCATTGTCAAGAATATCTTGTCGTGATAGTACTTGGCGGATTGGTGTGAGTTCTTTTCCCCGTTGGTCGCAGAGACCGCCTTTTCCAATGCGTTTATTTTGTCGTCAAGTTTAAAGGACAATTGGGATATCCTATCCAAGAGATTCTTTTCAAGGGTGTCTTGTACGGGCATATTCAGAGATTTCTTGTTTAAGATAAGCTCTGAAAGCTCTTTGGAAAAAGAGATGACCGCAGGGACGATGCCTTTCTTCACCATATCCAGCATGGTAAGAGCCTCTATATGTATGGTCTTGCAATAGTTGGCATAGAGTATTTCTTGCCTTGAAGAAATCTCCTGTTCGGTGAAGATATTGTGCCTTTTGAAGAGCTCCAAATTCTTGGGCTTTTTGAATTCGGGAAGAGCCTCTAAAGTGTTTTTCAAATTCAAAAGACCTCTTCTTTTTGCCTCCTCAATCCATTCTTGGGAATAATTGTTGCCGTTGAAAATTATTCTCTTGTGGTTTTTTATCGTGTCGCGAATGATATTGTTGAGTTCCGCTGTGAAATCTTCTGTTTTTTCCAATTGGTCGGCGAACTGGCTTAATATGTCGGCTACTATCGTGTTAAGCACAATGATAGGACTTGCTATATTAAGGCTTGACCCCGGCATTCTGAACTCAAACTTGTTTCCCGTGAAAGCGAAAGGACTTGTCCTGTTTCTGTCAGTAGTGTCCTTGGGCAGCTTGGGCATGGTGTCCACGCCCACTTCCAAACAGAGTTTGGCTTTTTGGTTGAAGCTGGACTTTGTTTCAATAGCAGTCAAGATATCAGTCAGTTCGTTGCCTAAGAATATAGAGACTATGGCGGGCGGAGCTTCATTGGCTCCTAATCTATGGTCATTCGCCGCAGTGGAGACGCTAAGCCTCAATAAATCTTGATAGAGGTCCACGGCTTTTATTATTGCTGTAAGGAACAATAAGAACTGTGCATTTTTTTCGGGGGTATCGCCAGGCTCTAATAGGTTGCGTCCCTTGTTGGTGCTCATGGACCAATTGAGATGCTTTCCGCTTCCATTGACTCCTACAAAAGGTTTCTCGTGGAGAAGACATGCAAGGTTGTGCTTATCCGCAAGAGTCCGTAAGGTCTCCATTGTGATTTGGTTGTGGTCGGTGGCGGTGTTCGCAGTAGTAAAGACGGGCGCTATCTCGTGTTGGGAGGGAGCGACTTCGTTGTGCTTGGTCTTTGCGAATACCCCAAGTTCCCAAAGCTTTTCGTCAAGCTCGCACATAAAATCGGATATTTTGGGCTTTATCGCGCCAAAATAATGGTCGTCCAAATCTTGACCTTTGGGGGGCTTGGCGCCAAAAAGCGTTCTTCCACAATAGATAAGGTCGGGTCTTTTCCTAAACATATTGCGGTCAATAAGAAAATATTCTTGTTCCGCCCCCACCGTAATATTAACATTTGTGGCGGATGTGCCGAACAATCGAAGTATCCTCATGGTCTGTTTATTGATAGCTTGCATAGATTTTAGAAGCGGAGTTTTTTTGTCCAGCACCTCTCCGCTGTAAGACCAAAAAGCAGTGGGGATATAAAGGGACTTATCCTTAATGAAGGCATAAGATGTGGGATCCCACGCCGTATAGCCCCTTGCCTCAAAAGTAGCCCTTAGGCTCCCGCAGGGGAAGCTTGAGGCGTCAGGTTCGCCTTTTATTAGCGATTTCCCAGTAAATTCCATAATAACTCTGCCGTCTTTCGTGGGAGAAATAAAGCTGTCGTGTTTCTCTGCGGTGATTCCCGTCATGGGCTGAAACCAATGGGTATAATGTGTTGCACCATGCTCAATCGCCCACTCTTTCATGGCATCGGCGACGGTGTCCGCAATATTTTCGGACAACGGCTCTCCATGAAAAATCGTCCTCTTTAGAGCCTTGTAGGTCTCTTGAGGAAGTCTTTCTCTCATGACCTTGTCGTTAAATACAAGCGAGCCGAATATTTCAGTTACATTTTTCATATCTTTATCTCCTTTATTGCGACAGTCTGGGCACTCTGCAGGGGATATCGTCTTTTCCCAATGCCACCATAACAAAATTCGCAGTGGATATTTTTATCTTCTTCCCTCCCAGTTTTTCCACATAGGCGGTTATTTGAACATTCATAGAGGTGTTGCCCACGGAAATCAATTCTCCGATAATGACTATGGTATCATTGAGTTCAGCGGGCAGGGCAAAGTCCATTTTGTTTATACAAGCAGTGGTCACTTCGCATTCCGAATGTCTTCTTGCCACCACCGCAGCGACAATATCCATCCATTCCACAAGCTTTCCGCCAAAAAGCCTTCCCACTCCGTTGATATATTCAGAAAATACTATTTGGGTGTGTTCGGTTCTTGATTCTTCAGGCGACTTTATCCTTTCTTTGTCCATAAAATCCCCTTTTTTTGTTCTTTAGTTACCTCTATTGTATTATATAATAGAAAATTTACCAAGTATATTATTTGATTTTTCTTATTTAGCAAAAAAGATAAAAAAATAATTTTCGTTATTATCGCCATTGTTGTTGTGATAATAGTCAGCAAACGAAAAAAAAGCGGTTAAAAAGAGATAGGTTTCATTAAGACAGAGACGCTTTGAACGGATTTTTTCTTTGTTAAGAGCGGTCAATTATGCCGAAATATTTGTTTTTGGCTTTCTGCAAAAAAAGTGAAATTTTACATACCGACAGCTCTTTATAGTTGAATGATAATAGGGAATGGATTTTTTTCGCTAAAAAGAAATTATACGGTAAGTCCGCTTTTTATATAATTGAGCCTTCAGGCGCACAATGGGTATGTATTACGGAAAGCACTCTATAAGCGTCAGCGTATTTGTAAAATCTCTTTAGCCCATGTCTTATTGCCGTGAACTTAAAGTATAGCTGCATCATTTTGAATTCTTGTTCCAACTTTTCATTGGATAAGAACTGGCTCTTATGCGCTTTGAGGGCGGATATTCTGTCCTCATAGGTCTTGGATACATTGATATAAGTGTTGGGCTTGTCTGTGTAATAGTAGGCTATACCTTTGGGCTGGGCGACTTCGTCTATTCCAAGGTCTTTCATCATAAGCGGAAAAGCGCATCTCAACATGGCGATTTCGGATGCCCTTCCCGTTTTTATGTGGTCGGGGTGGGTTTCCGAACGCAGATGATTGTCGGGCGTAAAGATAAGGTCGGGCTTGAATTTTGCCAGCTCTATGGCAATCTTTTTGCTCAATTCCTCTACCGTATAGTCCCCGCAATCTGAATAACCTAAGAATCTGACATCTTCAACGCCTAAGATTTTGGCGGAAGCCAATGCCTCTTCTTGTCTTGTCTTAATGAGCTTGTCGATATCAACATTGGGGTCGCTTGAGCCGTATCTTCCGTCTGTCGCAACAATAAAACAAATTCGCTTGCCCATTTTTGCCAGTTTCGCCACAGTAGCACCGCAACCTACCTCGATATCGTCGGGATGCGGACCGATAAAGGCAAATGAATCCTGCTCTAATATCTTGGGGATAGGCACTATTTTTTTGAGTATCGTCTTGTATAAGCCCATAATAAACACCTCTTTCTTTCTAATAACTATTATTATATTAAATTTAAGATATAAATTCAATACCCTGAAAAGATTAATTTTTATAATATTTTTAATATATTTTTAATATATCTATTGTATTATATTTATTTATATGATATAATCCAATTAAATTTACATTAATTTAATCATGGAGGATAAAACAGTGGAGATTAAGTTTGATATCGTAAAAAAACTGGGAGTAATTTCCGACGGAGATAGGGGTTGGAAAAAAGAGCTTAACCTTGTGAGCTGGAACGATGGGGAGCCCAAATATGACATAAGGGTATGGAACGAAGACCACAACAGAATGGGAAAGGGAACTACTTTCACAACTGCAGAACTCTCCAATCTTAAGAAACTGCTCAGTCAGATAGAAGACCTATAATTGAAAGAAATCGCTAAAAGCCTTTTTTTGGCTTTTGGCAGGTGCAAATATAGGAGAAAAAAACCGAACTGATTTATCGGAATATTTTATAATGATAGACTCTTAGAAAGCTATTACTAAGAGACTTTTTTCGACATTTTCGTATATAACCCGCATGGGTTTTGGCTTTATAATATATTATAGTACAAGCGGAGGAAGCATGGGCGCTGAAAATAAGCGATATTTAATTGTAGAATCCTTGGCGTTTTTTATGTTGATAAAGCTCTTTGTGGTGTTGGCTTTCTTCAGTTATAAAGATTTTGAGTATTTCGTAGTCGGCTTAGGCATTTTCTTGCTATTAATGATTGGGCTGAGAATTTGTTTTTTTAGCCTTAGCTATAAAAACAATTCGCTTATCATAAAAGAAGAGAGTTTCTATAACCTTATCGCGGAAACAATTCCCGGAGGGTATTTTGACATTTTGCTTAATGACAGCTTGACCTTTGTAAGCATTGGCGATAAGTTCTTGGAGTTTGTGGGATACTCGACAAGCGAAATAGAAACAAACTTCAACAACAGCTTGCTTAATATGATAGAGAAAGATTATAGGGACAATGTCTTGGATGTTTTGAAATATCAGACCAGACAAGAAAGCAAATCTCAGATATACTATAAAATTAAATGTAAGAATAATGAAACCAAGGAAATCATTAATATTTTTAGAATCCATATCGATAAAAAGGGACAAAAAATAGTCAAGAATTTTTTGTTAGAGCCTTCCTCTTTCAAGCAATTGCAACATGAAAGGGATTTGGACAATATGCGGTATAAGATAGTCGCCGAACAGTCCGAAAGCATAATCTTTGACTATAACCCCAAAGATAAAAGCATATACCTAAATTCTCATTTTGAAAGGAAGTTCGGCTATACTATTAAAGGCAACCTCTTTGACTATATCGACAAATACCATATTATCTATAAAAATGATCGGGATAAGTTCCTAAGTCTTGCCGTAGAAGATAAAGAGTACAACGAGACTGAAATACGGCTTAAAAAAGCCGATGGGCAATATATTTGGTGCAAGCTGAGAATCACTACTATTATGGGCGAAAACAATAAGCCTTCTCGGCTTATCGGAAAAATAATTGATGTGGACGAATCCAAGAGGGAGAAGATAAAGCTTATTGAAAAGACCAGAAGAGATTTCATGACAGGAGTTTATAACAGGCAGACAACGGAGTCTTTGATAAACGAGGTCATTCAAAAAAATTCCAAATCGCTTGCTGCCTTTTTGCTGATTGATATAGATAACTTCAAGAACATAAACGACAGATTAGGGCATATGCAAGGGGACAATGTCTTGACAGAAATTTCTGAGGAGATAAAGCTTATATTCCGCTCTTCGGACATTATAGGAAGAATTGGCGGAGACGAATTCGTGGTATTTATTAAAGATATATATGAAGAAAACCACGCCGTCAAAAAAGCCAAGGAGATATTAGAAACCATAAGACATATGCAAAAAGACAAACCTTATAAGGTCACCGTAAGCATCGGGATAGCCTTTTTTGATAAAGACGGCTCAAGCTTTAAGCAGCTGTATATAAACGCCGACAAAGCTCTGTACTGCGCCAAGGATAAAGGCAAAAATACATATGAGCTATATCGTGATGTCATGTGTATAAGTAGAGAGTCTTCTGGAATAGAAGAAAATAATTATTGACTTTTTTATAAATTTACATTTAACTTTTCAATTTATTTTTTTTATGCTAAACTATTTTTGTAATTAGAAAAAGGGAATAAAATCATTGAAAAAGCTGATTTTTAAGTTTTCTTTAATCTTTTTGGCTGTTCTACTCTCCGTTATTACCGTATCGGCAATTTATTATGTCTATATTGATATAAGCATAAAGGAAAAGTATTCTTCCTTGCACGATTTATCTTTGGACAAGTCAGTTTCCGAGATGAGCTCCGCCTTGAATAAGCCCTTTGAGGACTTAGAGAGCTATGAGGGCTTGTTGAAAGACGAATATTACGCTTTTGGGCAGGCGGTTCAAACGGAAGATGGCTATCAAATGAGCTTGAAAACAAAAACTGCAATTATCCAGCAGCCCGTCCGCAAGGAATTTTATGATAGGCTATGCTATGCGCCAAAAAGCGTATTAAAAACAGAGGACGGACAGTTCCTTGTGTTTTCCATAAAAAAGGAAAGCGTGTGTGATTTGCTTCTTATAGAATATGATAAATATATAGAACAGTTTAATTATTATCATCTGGATAATATAATGCTGATAGACAAAAACGGCTTGATTGTCTTTAGTTTATTGGAATTGGAAGAATCCAATATTTACAGACTGCTTCCCTATGCGAAATTAGGGAAGATTGGGGACAATAAAAGTCAGTTTGAAAATTTTCATGACAATGAAAATTATTTGGTAATAAAAAAGAGCGGACTGGAAGATTTTTATGTGGCGGGATATGCGGATGTCCAAGATATGAACCGTATTATAAAAGAGGATAGGGAAAGAAACTTGTTCTTTGTCTTGGCGCTTGCGTCCGCGAGCTTTTTGGGCGCTTATCTTATAGCGCTTATTTATATTATCAATAACAATAGAAATCTGACGGGCAAGTTTGTCAGAGGAAAGTACAGCATTTTTGTGGATAAGCGTGGCAAAATCTTATTCAAAAACCAAAAATTCGCTAAAGATTTTAAGCTCAATGAAATTGTGTCCTATACTTTAGAAGAAAATAAAAAGATAAGAGACGCCTTGCTGAATAACGGCGATATTACATTAAAGCTCAAAGACAAAAAAGGACAGAAAAGATACTTAAGGTTTATGACTGCAAGGGCGTTAAACGGCTTTAGGATGCTGGGAACAGATGTAACGGAGATTATGAAAGATTATTTTCACGCCAAGCACCTTGCCAACTGCAACAACCTTTCGGGACTTCCCAACACCGTCCAATTAAGAAAAGATTATGAAAACATAAGAAGGGAGCGCCCTGAAGATTTATGCTGTGTGGCGCTTCTTGAGATAAGGGGAACGGAAAGATATAAGACAATGTTTGGAGATAAGTTCTATAAGAAACTTATACGGGCTTTTTCGGAGAGAATAGACAATATCTTCAAGGGTATGGTATATCACAGCGGAGATGACAAGTATATTATTTTCACGCATAACGAAGAATTTAGCATTCTTTTGACGCAAAACAGAAGTAAGTACTTGGCAATTTTGGAATCCCCGTTTGTTATCGACAAGAACCATATAAAATTAAATTATAAAATCGGCATATCTAAGACTTTTTATCCGTCTGAACGCTTAGATTTGTCACAGCCCATAAAGCAAGCCAAGCAGATTTATTTCAGCATAAGGAAAGCACCCAATAGGACTACGGGCGTTTTTTATGACGCTCTTATGAAAAACGAACTCTATCTTTATGAAGAAAAAGAAGCGATAATGGAACTTATTGAAAACGGCGAGCTGGAATTGTATTTTCAACCGCAGTATTCCTTGAAAACAGATAGGATTGTGGGCTTTGAGGGCTTGCTCAGGATAAAGAAAAAGATAAACATTTCGATAAGTGAATTTATAGAGCTTGCCGAAAGGAACGGAAGTATTATTGATGTGGGGAACTTTGTATATCAAATGGCAATGGAATTTGCTAAAAAGATGCAGGACAAAGATGTGAGCGTGTCTTGGAATATCTCTCCCGTGCAGCTTATGCAGGAAGGATTTGTGGAGAACTTCTTAAGTTATTATAGAAAAAATGACTTGAAGCAAGGAAGCGTCGCCATAGAGCTAACCGAATCCGTCCTTATATCGTCTTATGAGTCGGTGATAACAAAGCTTAACCTTTTGAGAAAGGAAGGTATAAATGTGCATCTTGACGACTTTGGAATAGAATATTCGTCCATGCTCTATCTTAAAAAACTTCCCATAAACGCGATAAAAATCGACAAGTCCTTTATTGACGATATCGACACAAACAGCGATTCGGCAGTTATTGTGGAGGCGCTTATTGAGCTTGCCAAAAAATTGAACTTGAGGTGTATTGCTGAAGGCGTGGAAACAAATGAACAGCTGGAAGAGCTTAAACGCTTGAATTGTGATATAATACAAGGGTACTCTATCAGCAAGGCTCTTCCCGTTGATAAGGCTATTGAAATATATAATAAATATAATAAGGATAAGTGAGAAGGTTATGCATTCTTTATTAATGAGCAGATTGAATTTGGATAAGGGCACAATGATTTTTTTCATTGTTTTAATAATAGCCGCCACGGTGGCTTTATTGGTCTTATTGTTTAGATCGATTTTGAAAGAAAGAAACAAGTGGGCGGAGGACAAAAGCCAAAAATTTGTGGAGAGTTCGCAAGCTTTTGAGGATTTTATTAAGAGAAAAATTCAATTGAATAAAAAGGCGGTCTTTACGCTCTTTAGGTTGGATATAAACGACTATAAGGGATTGATTAGGAGCTTTGGAGAGGAACAGTATAACAATGCCTTAAGCGTATTTATCTCCAATATCAGTCTGGTAAGCGAGAATATCAGGATAAACAGACAGTCCCAAGAGACGCTTATTCTATATCTGAAAGGAAAGCTTTCCGTTAAAAACCTCAACCATATATGCCATATGATATTGAATCAGACGCAAAAGAGCATTCTGATTGCGGGCGCCTTGAAGCTGGATTTTGATGTCAATATCGGCGTGGCTTCTTATCCCGAAAGCGGAAAGAGCTTGGATGAGCTTAGGCAAAACCTGCATCTGACGCTTGTCGCCGCAAAAAGAAGGGGCGTCAATCAATTTGCTATTTATGATAAAAACTTATCGGTAAAAGAATCCAAAGAGTACAAGAGCTATTTGGAGATAAAAAACGCCATAGAGAATAAAGAATTCACGCTGTACTATCAACCCATAGTGGATTTGGGCAATATGGAGGTTTTGGGCGCTGAAACGCTTTTGAGATGGAACCACAAGGTCAGAGGTGTGTTGCCTCCAAGCAAATTCTTGAACATACTTGAACATACCGGAGATATCAATTGGGTAGGTTTTTGGGCAATGGAACAGCTGATAAAACAAATCAACCAATGGAAAATCCAGTACCCCGACAGGAATTTATTTTTTAGCATGAACTTTTCGCCCAAACAGCTTATGAACCCTTCTTTGCCCGAGGAAATGAGAAGAATACTTAAGAGGCATAAAATAGACACCAATAAAATATATTTGGAAATAGCGGACTTTGACATGTTCAATATGGTGAACGAGGTCAAAAACAACTTGGACAAGATGAGGCAGCTTGGATTTAGGATTGCGATAGATAATTATGCGCTTGAATTCTCTTCTTTGAACAAATTGAACACAATAAGCATAGATATGATAAAATTAAACCGAAACTTCATACAAAAGACACAAGAGAACGACATGTGCCGAGAGATTATGAAAATGCTTGTGAACTATACACGGGAGAAAAATATCGCGCTGGTGGCGGAGGGCATTGAAACCTTAGATGCCTTGGAATATATTAAAAAGCTTGGGATACAAATCGGACAAGGATATTATTTCGCCAAGCCTGGAAATCCCAAAGAGCTTATGAATGCGGTAGTCTTGACGCCTTGGCAATAAATACGACATTTTTCCATAAAAAGACAAAAAATTCGTTGACAATATAAAAATTGTTTGGTAATATGAAAAAAACTGAATAAAAGGTAAAGCTACCGCGAGGTAGTGACACAAAACTAGAGGGTCTCTCGGAGACAGCCAGTTGCCATTCACCCAATGTAAAAGGGGAATGGCAATTTTTTTTGGAGTGATAGGATGTGGCAAAGGGCGTTAAGAAGTATTATAGCGTACAAAAAAGAAAAAAAATAATCAATATGGTCATCGCCGCTCTGCTCATGATATCTGTGTTGGTGGTGCTGATAACCATATACGGTCAGAATGTAGGGAACTTTGTCATAGGAATAGAAACCAATGTAAGACAGTCTTTATCATTGTCAGAAGATGCGAACTTTTCCAAGCCTACCACAAGATTGTCAGCGCCGGGCATAAGGGAACAGACACATGCGACCTTAGCCGACATACCTTTGGACATTGAAAACGGAAGCGGCTCTAAGAATGATTATCAGAAAAGGCGGTATTTCGCATACTCATTCTATTTGAAAAATGTCTCGTCCATTATTATGGATTATGACATGGAACTGATAATCAATAAGAGCACAAAAGGGGCTATCTCCGCCGTAAGAATCATGATTATTAAAAACGGCGAAAAGGAGATTTATGCTAAAGCAAAAGAGTATCCCCCCGAAGAAAGGGGTCAGCCCGAAGACCATATCGGTACGGGCATAGAAGAACCTTATATGACAACGCCTTTCTTGTCTTCGGTCACCGTGATGACGGAGACGCAAAAGGACTTTCCTCCCGAAGCCGTCAATAAATACACCGTTGTGATGTGGCTGGAGGGCTGGGACCATGAATGCGTGGACGACATAAAGGGCGGAATAATCAGAATGGAAATGATGTTTAAGGCAAATTATTAAAAAATAAATAAAAAAAAATTTTTTCTTGGAGGAGATAATTATGAAAAAAGCGACAAAAAAACTTATTGTATCCGCTATTGTGTTAGTGGTAGTCTTGACTTTGGCGACAGCTACGACCTATGCATGGTTTACCATGGATGACGAGCCCGAAGTGGAAGGGTTCGATGTCAATGTCACTTCAGTTGACGGATTGTACATAAGCTTGATGCCCGAAAACAACGGCGACCCCGCTTCGACGGTAAAAGGCGCTTTGGGAACATTTAGAGCTTATGTCACAGGCGAAGAGGTTATCGCCGCTATTCAAGCCTATAACAACGGCGTATATTTGGATAGCGAGACCAACGAACTCAAAACCTTGACTCATGGCACCACCGCCGACGGCATGATCTTCACCGCTCCCGAGGGAGTTAAGGAAGCAAGCGACGCCGAGACCAACCACTATACTTTCAGACTTTATTTCTATTCGACTAACGAATATAAAGTAAAACTAAACCCCGATGTCAGTTCAGTAACTTCCATTCCCGGCGGAGTCGCTCCCGTAGCGGCATGGGCGGATGGATTGAGCTATGAGTACGGCTCTTGGGACGACAGCGAAGAACAGTTTGTTACAGAGCAAAAAGAATTTGATTTGGGAGACAGCATTACCGCCGACGCAAAGGACGCTGTAAGAATTGCGTTCAAGGACGGCTCCACTACAAATATCTGGGACCCCAACCCCAATACAGGCTTTGTGGACAATACGGCAGACGGCAATATAGCTTTCGACTACTACAATTTTGTGAGCAAGACAGACCTTGTCTTGGGTGAGCCCATGGCGAATACCGTAACCGCCGAGGTCGTACTGACAACTTTGACGGGTTCTCAAACTGCGGGATACTTCGGATACTTGGATATCACAATTTGGCTTGAAGGCTGGGACGCCAACGCTTTCAACAGCATATTGAACGACACAATAATAACAAATCTTATTTTTAAGGGCGAGGTTGAAGTAGAAGGCTAAAAAAAGCCTTATATATAGTGGGAGAATTGTATGTTAAGTGGGGAAGCTTTTTTTCCCGCTTAACATTACTATTCTTTTTATGTTATAATGTGTGATATACGGGGTTTTCCCGTTAATAAAGAAATAGGTTGGTATACAATAATGAAAAAGAGTGAAAACAAATCAACTGTTTGGATGAAGGTAATAAATGTAATTGTTGTCTTGATCTGTCTGGTGGTTCTCATTGTTGCGGTCGCCGCTATTACAAACAGCGTTAAAGGCTATAACAATGTCTTCGGCTCCACTTTCTTAGCCGTTCAAAGCGATTCCATGGATGGCGGAAGAGAGGACTCCTTTAAGAAAGGGGATATGATAGTCGCCAAGATATTAAAAGATGCCCAAAAGAAAGAGCTTGAAAAAGACCAAATAATCACATTTTGGATGTTGAACGATAGTGGTCAGAAAGTGCTCAATACTCACAGAATTATTGAGGTCAATCAAGATGGACAGGGGAATGTCTATTATGTTACGCAAGGCGATAAGGCGGCGCTCAACCAAATAGACGAAACCGAGAGCGTAGTTCCCCGCGATATAGTCGCAAGGTATCAGTTCAAAATGAAAGGGTTCGGGAACTTCTTGCTGTTCCTGAAAAGCAGCACTGGGTTTTTGGTAGTTATAGTCATTCCTTCAATATTGGCTTTAGGGTATTGCGTCTTTCTTTTCATTAGGAACTTCAAGGGCTATAACAAGCTCAAAAAAGAGGAAGAAAAAGAAAGGTATAAGAAAGAGCTTTTGCAGGAAATGGAGCAAAAAGATAAAAAGTAAACAATCGATAAAGCAATCGGGAGAATTATTTTAATGGCGGAATTTGCTAATTATTATTTAGAATTTTTGTGGCAGCTGGGAGAGAATATTGGTAGATTCTTCTCAGCTATATTTTCCGCCATATCCAATATATTTACGCGTGATATCCCAGATTATTTTTTCAATCTGGGACAGGCGGTAGAAGGATTTGATGTCTTGGGATGGATAACCCTTTTTCTTGTCTCAATAATAAATATGGCGCTTGTGGCGCTGATTCTTTATAGGATCTTTTTGGCTGCGAGAAAATATTTTTTTATTAGGCACAAAGAGATTGAGAAAGAGGAGCTTTTGGAAGAGATAACTAAGCTCAAGGAGCAGACCGAACAGCTTGCTTTGGAAAAGAATAAAATCTTTTCTTTGAAGCTCAATGAACTCAACGCTTTTTCGGGTGAGATAGGGCAAATTGACCAAGGCGATTTGGATGAAAAAATTGAGGAGGGCAGATTTTCTAAGCTCATATCCATAGACAGAAAGTACTTGAACAATCCGTTTTTTGTCAATATGAGCGACGAGGATATGCTGTCCCTTCCCAAACTGGTCAAAAACTTCACTTATTTTGCGGCGTCCCAAATGAAACTGTACTATAATCAGTCTCAAATAAGACAATTCTTTGCGGGAATGGCTACTTCCAAAGTTATCATAATAGAGGGCATAAGCGGAACGGGAAAGACAAGCCTGCCCTACGCCGTAAGCAAATTTTTCTTCAATAACGCTTTAATGGTGTCGGTGCAACCCTCTTGGCGGGAGAGGAGCGACCTTTTGGGATACCTTAACGAATTTACAAAAAAATTCAACGAGACGGATTTCTTGAAAGGGCTGTATGAGGCAACTTATAAAGATGACATAAATTTCATAGTGCTTGATGAGATGAACCTTGCGCGGATTGAATATTATTTCGCGGATTTCTTGTCCATTATGGAAATGCCGGATACCTCTGAATGGAAGATAGACCTTGTGCCCAATCCTGAGGATACCGACCCCAAAAATCTTATAGACGGCAAGCTGACCGTACCTCAAAACCTTTGGTTTGTGGGCACAGCCAACCAAGACGACTCCACATTTACGATTACGGATAAGGTATATGACAGGGCGATAACTTTGCAAATGAACCAAAAGGGAAGTTATTTTGACGCCCCGGTGACAAATCCCGTGAACTTGTCCTTTGATTATTTAGAATCGCTTTTTGATAAGGCTTTAAGCGAATATGCGGTGAGCCAAGATTCATTGAATAAGATAGAAAAGCTTGATGAATTTTTAAGAAATAAGCTCAAAATTTCTTTTGGAAACAGAATCCTTAAACAGATAAGGACTTTTGTGCCTGTCTATATGGGATGCGGGGGAACGGAATATGAAGCTCTTGACTTTATGTTCTTGACAAAGATACTAAAAAAGCTCGTTTCACTTAATCTGGTGTTTTTGATTAAGGAGCTGGGGGAGCTGATTGCGCTCATGGAAAGGCTGTTTGGCAAGGGGAAACTGCCCCAATCTATCGAATACATAAGGAATTTACAAAAGAGCGTTTAATTTTTTAATGAGGTATTATGAATAAAAGCGCGTTGAAAAAAATCTTTGATGAATTTAATGAAGGCAAAGATTTTTTTAAGGATATAAAAGAGTTTATTGACAGAGGTCAAAACAAGATTCTGCAAACACAGGTTGTGGAAAACTTTTCTATGGAAGACAATTGGATTGATGTGATATCAAGACTATTGTTTTCAGTTGAAGAAATCGTAAAAAATCCCCATAGATTTATTACCGACAAGGACTTGCTTCTCAATGTGGAAAGAGCAAGGAAAATAACGGGAAAGACCATAAGACACCTTTCTTCGCATACCAATTATATAAGATCGGTGAACGAAAAGGGCGAGATTATACCCAGCAAGGTCATGACCAAGAGGATGAAAGAAGAGCTTGCGATATATGAAAACCGTTTTGTGTATTCCTTGATTCTTAGGCTGATTTCTTTTTTGGAGCATAGATACTTCGCCATAAAAGAGCAAATCGACACTCATGAGACGACAAGCCTTGCCATGAGCTCTCAGATACCCTTATCTAACGGCAATAGGCTTGAATACGACCTCAATCTTAAGGTTATCATGAGTCTCGAAAACAAAGAGCAAAAGGAAAACAACAAAAAAAAGCTGGACAGAATTGAGCTTATTAGAAAGAGAGTTCACGCCTTAAGGGGAACGCCTTTTTTTAAGGTGCTGTCACAGACCAAACCTATAAATCCGCCTATTATGAAGACCAATATAATAAATCTCAATAAAGACTATAACAACTGTTATAAGCTGTGGGTATTTATTAGTTCGTATACGGCGGTGGGATATAGCGTTGAGATTTTAGAAAAAGACCTCCCCATAGATAGCGATTATTACGATGACTTGACCTTGCTGATAGGCTTAAGCCTTAAGACAATGATTGACAACAACGCCATAAGAAAGGACTTGTACCGCAAGGGCGACTATAAGAGAAGAAAAGTTAAGAAATACAAAGAGCTTAGAAAGACAGATTATAAATTTACTTTGCGTAGCAAGGCGGGCTTTGACGAAGAGGGAGTGGTCAATCAATATTATTTTGACAAGCTTAAATCGCTGATTATGCAAAAAGAAGAGCTTAAGGCAAATCAGATAAGCGATGTCAAGACCATAGACTTATCTTTTCAGAAGCTCTTTCGGGGGATAACAAAGCTGACAAATGAGATGTACGGGGACATACTGGAATTAAGACAGACTCCTCAACCCAAGAGAAAAATGGATAAAATTAGGCGAAAGGCTTTTGAAGTCAATCGACAAAAGGAAGTGTGCAAAAAGCTTCAAGTGCTCAGCCGCTTGAAGATGGACGACCTTATACGGACATTAAAAAGAGAAAATACTCAAATATTAAAGCTGGAAAGATTGAAATTTCAGCTTGCCGAGCTTGAGGCGGAAAACCAAGGAAGAAACCTTAGAAAGAAAGATATCTCAAGGATAAATAGCTCCCTTTCCATAAAGAGGTTGAGAACGGCTTTGAGGCAAGCGGAAAGGGATGAAAAAAATAGATTTGAAAAGGAAATAGCTAAACAAAGAAAAAGGCTTGAAAGGATGAAAGGCAAATAAATGGATAAGAAAACAGCCAAGAAGAACTTGATATATTCCTTTGCGCTTATGGCGGGGGCTTTGATAGTGGCCGTCAGTGCGGTTTTTGGCTGGTTTATGGCAGAAGACGCAAGTACGAACGACTTTTTTCTTCAAATAAGCGGAGCGTCCACCGAAGTGGGACTGCATATCAACGATGTATATTATGGCGGCGGAGACTTGGTGCTGGAAGACGCCTATCCCACGACCGAATACCTTTTCAAAATATCCGTAATACCCGCTTATGATGGACATATAAGGCTTACCTTTGCGGGCATAGACGGGGAATTCTATGATGAGAATTTTGAGATGCATGGCGATATGCAAGATGTCTTTGCGATAAGATATCCGCTGGAAAACCCCGAATATATTCTCTTAAGCGACTTGGATAACGGGCTAATATTGGATGACGCACCTGCTTATCAAGGACAGGAAACGGATGTGGAGTTCCTACTGTTTTTTAACGACCAAGCCCCTGAGGGAATTGATATAAACCTCTATCAAAACAAGAGCCTGACTATAAAAAGGCTGATAATTGAAGTGTATTGATATGAAAAAGACTTTAAGGACTGCGATATCCGTTTTCTCCGCCACGCTCTTAGTACTTGCCATAATAACGCTTGTTATGGCGGTTTTGACAAAACTTATGGGGAATTCAATCTTCCCATACACTATGCACTATGTGGTGTCGGGCTCTATGGAGCCTGAAATAAAGGCGGGGGACTTGGTGATTGCAAAAAAAACCGATATTGAAGATGTCAAAATCGGGGACTATGTGGTGTTTGTTTCGCCTGATCCGAAATTAAATAAAATTACTATAATTCACAGCGTGGTGGATATAGCTGAAGATGAACAAGGTATAAAACTGACCACACAGGGCATAAAAGAGGGACTTTCGCCTGACGAGTATCCGGTTAGGGAAATAATAGGTGTCTATTATTGTAAATCCGCCACCATTGGTTTTTTGGCGGACTTTTTTGCAAGCATAAGAAACATCTTGTTTTTGGCGATTGTGACTACCGCTTTAATTGTGATTATTAAAAGCTCTAAAGATATAGTCAAGGCGATAAAAGAAAGAAAAAACGGTGCAGAATGAAAAAAAGGCTGGTATATTCAATAATCCTTTTCTTATTTTCCTTAAGTGTCGCAGTCACGGCAGTAGCGGCATGGTTTACGCCGTCCGCACAATATATTGATAATATCATAATAACTGCCGGTACGGTGGATGCCCAAGCGAGGCTTTTTATGATTGAGGACTTCAATAAAGACGGGGTCCCTGATTTGGTAGATTCAAAACCCGTTTACACTTTGATAAACAGTATAGATATAGACAATATGATTCCCCAAAATGTGTATAGTTATAAGTTGGATGTAAAGAACACCGGGAAAGCTATGGCAAACTTGACGGTATATTTTGAAGATATCGAAGAGGGGCTTAGGGATGTATTGACTTATAGAAGCGTCGTCAAAAACAGCGAGGGAGAGACCATAGCGGGCGGAATGGATAAGCGCATCTTTTCGGGGCAGGATATCTTTGCCCAAGTCAACGGGATTGAGGGAGAGGCGGAGGAATATCAGGTATCGGTATATTTTTATATAGAGTTTGAGACGCTGGAAAACTTAAAAATTCTTAATCCTGAAGTGTTCGGGGATAAGGAAAATCTTGACGAATATCAAAATTTAAGCTTCAATATTGGCAAAATAATTGTTAAAATGGAACAAGCGGTATAATTTTGAATTACACAAGATAAAGGAGTGAGCGGATATGAAAACGATTATTGTGGGAGGAGTGGCTGAGCCAGCGCCGCGGCAAGGCTTAGGCGTCTTGATGAAAACGCTGAAATAATTCTCTTTGAGAGAGGGGAATATGTCTCTTTTGCAAATTGCGGTCTGCCGTACTATATCGGGGAGTTATTGAAGATAAGAGAAATCTGACCTTGCAGACACCTGAAAGGTTTAAGAAAAGATTTAATGTGGATGTCAGAATATTTAATGAAGTCATAGAAATCGATAGAGAGAGAAAAATTGTAAAAGTATATGACAAGATAAAAGACTTAATTTATGAAGAGAGCTATGACAAGCTTATCTTATCTCACGGCGCTGAGAAAGCCACTGTCAAGGCACACAAGGAACAGGCATCCTCAAATTTTTTGACCTCGTTGTCGCAACTACCGGCTTGACTGAAGAAAGGGCTGTTCAAATGAATATTCCTTATATAAAGTCTTATACCTATTCCCTATCCCATGCCTCTTATTATCCGCAGGCTGCGGATATGAGCATAAAGATACTTTTTCAACAAGACGGTCGGCTTTTGGGCGCTCAAATAGTAGGGTTCGGCGGTGTGGATAAGAGAATAGATGTCTTTGCAACCGCAATTAGAGCCAAAATGAGCGTGTATGATTTGACCAATTTGGAATTGGCGTACGCCCCTCCTTTCTCTTCAGCGAAAGACCCTGTCAATATGGCGGGATATGTGGCGGAAAATATCTTGAAGAAAAAAGTTAAGGTCTTTTATGTAGAGGACTTGAAAAAGCTTGACAAGGACAAGGTTACTTTGTTGGATGTCAGAACAGAATGGGAGTACGAAAAGGGGCATATTGAGGGGTTTTATAAACATACCGCTTGACGAACTAAGGGATAGTCTTGAAAAATTGGATAAGTCCAAAAAAATCTATATCACTTGCCGAATAGGCTTAAGGGGCTATATTGCCGCAAGGATTCTTGCGGGACGGGGGTTTGAGGTTTATAATTTGTCGAAAGGATATAAGCTTTATTCGGCTTCAGTCGCTGGTTCTTAAGTGGTCCGTATCGTAAAATCTTAAAAAAAGAATAGTCCGCTTCCCTTTGGATGTGGACTATTCTTTTTAGAAAAGGGATTATCTTAAAAACATTTCCAAGTCTTCGTCTACGCTCTTTATGCCGCCTATATTAAATTTCTCAACAAGCACTTTCGCTACATTGGGGGAGAGAAAAGCGGGAAGGGTGGGCCCTAAGTGTATGTTTTTAACTCCAAGCGATAATAGCGCAAGCAGTACTATTACGGCTTTTTGCTCATACCATGCTATGTTATAGGCGATAGGCAATTGGTTGATGTCGTCCAAGCCGAACGCCTCCTGAAGCTTCATAGCGATGACCGCAAGCGAATAGGAGTCGTTGCACTGACCAGCGTCAAGCACTCTGGGAATGCCGTTTATGTCGCCCAAATCAAGCTTGTTGTATCTATACTTGGCACAACCGGCTGTTAGGATAACCGTATCCTCGGGAAGCCTTTTCGCAAATTCGGTATAATACTCCCTTGAACGCATTCTGCCGTCGCATCCAGCCATGACAAAGAACTTTTTGATTGCTCCACTCTTCACAGCGTCGATAATTTTGTCCGCAAGGGATAGTACTGTATTATGGGCAAAGCCGCCTGTTATTTCGCCGTTTTCAATCTCTGCGGGCGGAGGGCATTTCTTCGCCATTTCTATGACCTCGGAGAAGTCGGTATTTTGTTTGTCCTCGTTGGATATGTACTTTACATCGGGAAAGCCGACAACGCCCGTTGTGAAAAGCCTATCTTTATAGCTTTCCTTAGGGGGTACAAGGCAGTTGGTGTTTAAGATTATTGGTCCGTTAAAGGTTTCAAAATCTTTTGTCTGATGCCACCAAGAGCTGCCGTAGTTGCCCGCAAAATGCGGATATTTCTTAAACGCTGGGTAATAGTGGGCGGGCAGCATTTCGCCATGGGTGTAAACATCCACTCCCGTTCCCTTTGTCTGTTCCAATAAGTTTTCAAAGTCCTTTAGGTCATGACCGCTCATAAGTATGGCGGGGTTTTTCCTCACTCCGATACTGACCTTTGATATCTCGGGGTGTCCATAAGTCTGGGTGTTCGCCTTGTCCAGCAGTGCCATGGCCTTGACGCCGTGTTTTCCCGTCTCCATAACCAAGGCCACCAATTCATCGGCGGAAAGCTCTTCAAGAGTTTTTACTAAAGCCAGTTGTATAAAATCCATGACGGACTTGTCCTCAAAGCCTAAGTTCAAGGCGTGCTCATAATACGCAGCCATTCCTTTTAAGCCGTAGGTGACAAGAGCTTTTAAGGAACGGATATCCTCGTCTGCTATAGATAAAAAGCCGACTTGAATCGCCTTTTGGTCCAGCTCTTCGCAGTTATTGGCACACCAATTCGCCGCATCATGGGAGCTTAAGGGATATTTCCTTTCTCTTATACCAAGCTTAACAGTGTTCCTTATCGACAGTCCCTCTTTTATTCTTTCAATAAAGTACGCCCTATCAAAATTGACATTTGTGATTGTGGAAAAAAGCCCGTCTACAATAAATTTTTCCGCTATGAGATTTTCTTGTCCCTCTTTCTTCGCTTGCAAGTTGACAATGGATATGCCTTTCAAGACATAAATCAATAGGTCTTGAAGGTTGGCGACATCGTCAGTTTTTCCGCATACGCCTCTTACAGTGCAGCCTGTCCCGCGGGCGGCTTCTTGACATTGATAACAAAACATTGACATAATTTTTACCTCCTGTATTTTTTATTCGTCTATGACTGTTCCGTCTATGGATATGGTGACTATTTGCCAAGGAATCATCTTGCCGCTTCTAATCAAGGCTTCTTTGACGGCTTGACTGAGTCCGCCGCAGCAAGGCACTTCCATTCTAAGAACGGTCACGCTCTTGATATCGTTAAGCGTCAGAATGTGTGTCAGTTTATCGGCATAAGAGCCTTGGTCCAGCTTGGGGCAGCCTATCAGAGTGATTTTTCCTCTCATAAACCTATTGTGTATATTGGCGTAAGCAAAAGCAGTGCAGTCCGCGGCGATAAGCAGCTTGGCACCGTTGAAATAAGGGGCGTTTGGAGGAACGAGTTTGAGCTGGCAAGGCCATTGTCCCAACGCCGAGGGAGAGTCTATCGGCGTGTCGGCAGGGGCAGCGTCTTTATTTATGACGGCGGCCTTTCTTCCGGGGCAGGTAAAAGTCGGGGTTGGTTTGGAAGCTTTCTTAGCAAGATATTCTTTTACCGCCTCTTCGTCAAAAGGCTCCGCCTCTCTTTCCTCTATAGTTATTGCACCCGTCGGGCATTCGGGAAGGCATGCCCCCAGACCGTCGCAATAGCTTTCGCTGACAAGCTTAGCCTTGCCGTCCACAAGCTGAAGAGCTCCTTCCGCACATGCGTTTACGCAAAGACCGCATCCGTTGCATTTTTCTTCGTCGATTTTTATTATATTTCTTTTCATTTGAAAACTCCTTATTGTGATTATGATAAAATTGTACTATAATAAATCTAAGCTGTCGGTATCTGAGGATACATTTTGTAGAAAAAAGGAAAAAAATGTTAGATAAATACTTGGACAGGCTGTTATACTCTTCTCTTTTTGACGGTTTCGATTTTGAGACGCTGAAAGGCATGAAAGGATGCCTTGACTTGAGCTTAAATCAATATGAAAAGGGTCAGAACATCGTTTATAGAGGGGATGACTTTACTAAAATCGGCATAGTTGCGAACGGCGGAGCGACCGTACTTAAGGAAAACGCTTTGGGCGCAAGAAACATTGTAGAACTTTTGACTGTGGGCGCTGTCTTTGGGGAAATGGCGGCTTTTTCTAAAAAGGCGGTATGGAACTTTACCGTTCAAGCTAATCAAAATTGTAAGATTATCTTTATTCCCAAGGGCAGGATTTTAGGAGAGTGCCAGAGACTTTGTCCATGCCATAGAAGGCTTATTGAGAATTTTTTGACCATACTTTCGGACAGAGGACTTTTTTTGGATAAGAAGATAGAGTATTTGACGATAAAAAGCGTGATAGGGAAGATAAGCGCTTATTTATATGACCAATATTTAAGTCATGAAAAGACGAGTTTTGAACTTGGGCTCAACCGTTCGGAACTTGCGGATTTTTTATGCGTTTCGCGCCCCACACTGTCAAGAGAAATGGCGGCACTTAGGTATAAGGGCATAATAGATTTTTACTTAAACCATATAAAAATCAAGGATATTGAAGCCTTGAAAGAATATTTAATAAATTAATAAAGGATAGAAAAATGAAATTTGGTTTGGTGGGCTATCCCCTTGGGCATTCGATGTCGGGTTTTATACACAAAGAGCTTTTGGCTGCATACGGCGATGAGTCAAGCTATCAAATGATAGAATGTCCGACGCTTGACAGGGATTGTATTAATAGATTAAAAGAGCTTGACGGCTTTAATGTGACCATTCCTTATAAGAATAAGATAATACCTTATTTGGACTTGCTTGACATAAAAGCCCAATGCTTTCAATCGGTGAATACCGTAGGGGTAAACCAAAAAACCAAAGGATACAATACTGATGCGGACGGATTTTTGGATAGTGTGGTAAAGCTCAACAAGGACTTGAGCGGCGATATTTTGGTGCTTGGAGCGGGCGGAGTCGCCAGAATGGTGATATATGAGAGCGTATCAAGAGGCGCACGGGTCTTTGTGGCGGTAAGAAAAAAATCATTGGATAAGGTGGAAAAATTAAAAAAAGAAATTGAAGAGAAGCTGAAAAATTCACAGATAACAATTATTGATATAAATAATATAAAAGGACACTTTGACCTTGTCATAAACTGCACGCCCGTAGGCATGTATCCCGATGTGGACTTAAGTCCGGTCGGCGAGGATGTTTTGAAAAACTGTGAAGCGGCAATAGACTTGGTCTATAACCCTCAAAACACAAAGTTCTTGAAACTGGCGAAAAAATTAAATAAGCCTTGTATGGGCGGAATGTATATGCTTGTAAAACAGGCGGCAAAAGCTCAAGAGATATGGACGGATAGGGCGTTCGGGGAATATCTTCTTGAAAGGATAGAGGATAAGGCGAATATATTTATGAGAAGAAATTTTCAAAGAGCGAATGTAGCCTTTGTGGGATTTATGGCAAGCGGCAAGACGACGGCAGCAAAAGCGCTGGCGAAAGAGTTAGGTCTTGAGTTCATTGATATGGACGAGGAAATAAAGAAAAGGCTGAATATGACAATCCCCGAAATCTTTTCTCAAAAAGGCGAGAGCTTTTTTAGGGAAGAGGAAAAAAGACTCATAAATGAGCTTTTTCCAAAAAAAGATATTGTCATAAGCACCGGCGGCGGAGCGGTTATGGACGAGGAAAACAGAAAATTGTTAAGGCAATCAAGCATAATTGTATTTATGGACACGCCGTTTGAAATCTGCTGGGAAAGGATAAAAAAAGAGGAGAACAGACCATTGGCGGAAGGGGCGGGGAGAGAGGAAATTCAGGAGCTTTTCCAAAAAAGATATGAGGTTTATAGACAGTCGGCGGATATAACAATTGACGGAACGGGGGAATTGGAAGAACAAATAAAAGAGCTGTCGGGATACTTTTTGCTTTAAGCAAGACTTAATAAATGAAAAAATACATAAAATCATAACAAAATTGTTGACAAATCTTGAATTGCGGATATACTGTATAATAAAGGGACTATTTTATGGCTAAGAGAAATGTTTTGAAAAACAACTATTATTTCGGTTTTAGCTACGGGTATTATTATGATACCCGAATTGATAGTGCCTAAAGATCCGAGAGAATAGTATATATTTGACCATTGTATAACAGGCACTTTGAAAAACAAAGCGCCTGTTTTTTTTATCTAATAACAAAAATACATAAATGGGAGATGAATCATGGTAATCGTAGTAAAAGGTAATAGGGAAAGTCAACAGGTCGACGAACTCATTCGTTGGATTGAAGCAAGAGATTTCACCGTTCAGGTCAATGAGGGCGTCCATAAGACCATTCTGGGCGTGGTGGGAGATACTTCGACTCTTGATATAAGCAGCATTTCCTCTTTTCCCGCCGTTGAGGATGTCAAGCGCATTCAAGAACCTTATAAGAAAGCCAATAGGGTCATGCACCTTGAGGATACGGTTGTGGATGTTTCTGGAGTCAAAATCGGCGGAGGGCATTTTGAGGTCATGGCGGGACCGTGTTCGGTGGAGACAAAAGAACAGGTCTTGACAATCGCCGAGTATGTCAAAAAACATGGGGGAGCTATCTTAAGAGGAGGCGCCTTTAAGCCAAGAACCAGCCCGTATGCCTTTCAGGGTCTAAAGGATAAAGGGCTTGAGATATTATTAGAGGCAAAGAAGAGAACTGGACTTCCCATAGTCACAGAGCTTATGAGCCTTGACAATCTGCACTTGTTTGAAAATGTGGATATAATTCAAATCGGGGCGCGCAACATGCAAAACTTTGCTATGCTAAAAGAGCTTGGCAAGGTAAAAAAACCTATCCTCTTAAAAAGAGGCATAGCCAATACCACAGAAGAGCTTTTGTTGAGTGCGGAATATATCATGGCGGGCGGCAATGACAATGTCATACTCTGTGAACGGGGGATAAGGACTTTTGAGACCTATACCAGAAGCACGCTTGATATCTCCGCCGTTCCCGTTTTGAAAAAGCTCACGCATCTGCCGGTTATAGTCGATCCCTCCCACGCTTCGGGGAAAGCCGAACTTGTGGAATCTCTTGCGCTGGCGTCAATCGCAGCGGGAGCGGACGGACTTATTATTGAAACACACAACAACCCAAAATGCGCTCTGTGCGACGGTGCCCAGTCACTTAACGAAGAGTCTTTCGCCAAAGTGATGACAAAAGTCAACAAGCTCAAAGAGTTTATGAAAAGCCTTAAATAGGTTGAAAGCACTATATATTTTAATGTACTATTAGGTTAGGGAGAGAAGATGATTTTAAGGATAAACACCAAGCCTTGTTATGATGTGGTTTTGAAAAGAGGATTGATAAACAATCTTTGTGCACTTCTTGACGATATTAAGTTCGACAAGGTGGCTGTTATAACAGACGATACAGTGGCAAGTCTTTATTTGGAGAATGTCAAAAAAAGCTTGGGCTCAAATAGACAAGTTTTCAGTTATGTATTTGGGCATGGCGAAGAAAATAAAAATTTGAAAACCGTAGAAAAGATTTATGAATTTCTTTGCGAATATGGCTTAACTCGAACGGATTTGATAGTTGCCCTTGGAGGGGGCGTTGTGGGCGATACCGTTGGATTCGCCGCCGCTACTTTTTTAAGGGGAACGCCTTATGTCCAAATCCCCACCACATTACTTAGTATGATAGATTCTTCGATTGGAGGAAAGACCGGGATAAACTTAAAAGGTGGAAAAAACCTTGCGGGGAGCTTTTATCAGCCCTCTAAAGTTTTGATAGATACAGAGGTATTAAACACTCTTGACGAACAAGAATGGCAAAACGGCATAGGCGAAATGATTAAGTACGGCGCCATTAAAGACAGGACGCTTTTTAATAAATTATCAAAAGGCAATTTGAAAGAAGAAATCGATAGTTTGATACTTAGATGTCTTAAGATAAAAAAATATGTGGTGGAAAAAGACACCTTGGACAAGGGCATAAGACAGATTTTGAATTTTGGGCACACCTTGGGGCATGCCATAGAAAAGCATTCCGAATACAAGATATCGCATGGAAAGGCGATAGGCATAGGAATGGCACTTATTGCCCAATGGTCCGAAGAGCGCTGCCTTGCGAAAACGGGAACGGCTTTGAATATAAAAAACTTGCTTAAAAGATATGATTTACCGTATGAATATGACTTGAGTCTTGACAAGCTTTGGGAATACGCCATAAACGACAAAAAGAAAAAAGGCGGAAAAATCTCCCTTGCTATCGTTCCAGAAATAGGCAAGTCCGATTTGTTTGAAATAAAAGCCAAGAATTTTCTTTCGGAAAGGGTAAATATAACCGTAAAGCCGTCTCCAATAAGCGGCAAGATAATAGCTCCGCCCTCAAAATCCATGGCTCATAGGGCGTTGTTTTGTGCTTTGCTTAGTAAAAAACCTACTAAAATAACAAATATTGAACTCAGTAAAGATATCTTCGCCACCTTAAATGTCTTAAAGGCTTTGGGAAAAGATATAGAGTTTGGGGATAATTTTGTAGTAGTAAAAGAAGGCTTGAAACCAAAGAATGTTGAGATAGACTGTATTGAAAGCGGTACCACATTTAGGTTTTTGATTCCCGTTCTTGCGGCTTTGGGAGTAGAAGCGACCATTCACGGGCAAGGCAGACTGGGACAAAGACCTTATGAGCCCTTAACAAGACTATTGGAACAAAAAGGTGCGCTCTATGACAGACATGAGGGACTGCCCCTTAAGGCGGTAGGCAAGATAACACATGGAGACTTTTATATAAGAGGGGATATCTCCTCTCAATATATATCAGGACTTTTACTTGCGCTGCCTCTTCTAAGAGGGAATAGCAGAATAATTCTTACCTCGCCTTTGGAGTCCTCGCCGTATGTGGATATGAGCTTGCGGTGCATGAGAGAGTTTGGGGTAATGGCGGAAAAAACCGAATATGGCTTTTTTGTAAAAGGCAATCAAAAATATGAGAAGAAAACTTTCAATGTGGAGGGGGACTTCAGTGCCGCTGCCTTTATGCTTTGTTTAGGGGCTTTATGCGGAGATACGGAGGTAACGGGACTTGACCATAATTCCTTGCAGGGCGACAAACAAATAGTCGATATCCTTAAAAAAATGGGCGCGGATATCCAAAAGACGAATGGGGGATATAAGGTTAATAAGTCCGTATTGCATGGCGTGGAAGTGGACGCCAAGAACATACCCGACCTTGTTCCCATACTGTCTGTCGTCATGTCTTTTGCTAACGGCACAAGCGTCATTAAGAATACAAAGAGACTGTGCCTTAAGGAAAGCGATAGGCAAAAAGCCGTCTTGGATATTGTCAGTTTCCTTGGGAAAAGCATCAAGCTCTTGGGCGAAGATATCATAATCGAGGGCGGTCAAGGTTCAAAGGGCGGAGAGATAGAGGGAAGAGCAGACCATAGGATAATCATGTCCTTGGCGGTGGCGGCTTTGAGAGGACATGAAACATGCATTTTGGGCAGCCAATATGTGAAAAAAAGTTATCCAAACTTCTTTTTAGATATTAAATCATTGGGAGGCGAATATGTCGTCGATTTGGGGTAGCAATATCAAGATATCCTTGTTCGGACAGTCTCATGGCAAAGCTGTGGGTGTGACAATCCATGACTTTCCTGCGGGCGTAAAATTGGATATGAAAAGTATTTCAGGCTGGATGAAAAGGCGCAGTCCGGGGCAGGACCTCTTTTCCACTTCAAGAAAAGAAGAGGATTCTTTTGAGATTTTGTCCGGAATAGTCGATGAAAAGACCACGGGAGAGCCTTTGACGGCGGTTATTTATAATAAGGATATAAAAAGTCAAGATTATGAGGATATCGCCTTTCTTCCCAGACCCTCACATGCCGATTATGCCGCCCATATCAGATATGGCGGACACAACGACAAAAGGGGCGGGGGACATTTTTCGGGAAGACTCACAGCGGGGCTTGTCTTTGCTGGGGGTGTATGTGAACAAGTTCTTGAGAAAAAGGGTGTGGTGTGTGGTGCTCATATAAAGAGCATAAAAGATATTGAGGATAAAAGCTTTGATTTGGTAAATGTCAGCGCTGGTTTATTGAGAGAGCTTAGGGCAAAGGATTTCCCAGTAATAGACGACAAGGTCGGGAATAAGATGAAACAAGCAATCCTTTTCGCCCGTGAAAAAGGCGATTCGGTGGGCGGGGTGATAGAATGCGCCATTGTCGGATTTCCAGCTGGTTTAGGTGACCCAATGTTTGACGGAGTGGAAAATAAGATTTCCTCACTAATTTTCGGTATTCCCGCCATTAAGGGCATAGAATTCGGACGTGGGTTTGATATATCAAAGATATACGGCAGTCAGGCAAACGACGATTTTTATATTGAGCACAGCAAGGTTAAAACACATTCCAACAATAACGGCGGCATAAACGGAGGTATTACAAACGGCATGCCGATAGTGTTCAGAGTGGCGGTTAAGCCTACGCCCTCAATTTTCAAAGAGCAAAACACAGTTAACCTTAAGACAATGCAAAACGCCAAGATAACAATACAAGGAAGACATGACCCTTGTATAGTCAAAAGGGCGGTTCCAGTTGTGGAAGCGGCGGCGAACATAGCAGCTTTGGATTTGATTTTGGGAGATAAGAGATGGATTTGGACATGATACGAAAGCAAATAGACATTGTGGACGAAAGACTTATGAATGTCTATAAAGAGAGAAAGGAGCTTGTCAAAAAAGTAGCCGAATATAAGCTGGCAAATGACCTGCCTATTTTGAACGAGGATAGAGAAAGGGAAGTATGCGAACAGCTTGTTCAAAAATTCGGAGAGGACATGAGGCGGGATATATATTCTTTATATCCGGTGATTATGAATATATCTAAACTTATCCAATCAAGGATAAAAAAGACAAGCATAGAGGCGCTGTTGCAAATAGACCTAAATAAAACCAACGGGTTTTCAAAAAGCCCCAAAGTCGCCGTTCAGGGAGTCCAAGGAGCTTATTCTATGATTGCAACCCAAGAGATGTTTGACAATCCCGAAATTTTCTATTACAAGAGCTTTGACGATGTCTTCAAAGCGGTGGTAGAGGGCGAAGCCGAATACGGCGTGATGCCTATCGAGAACTCAAATGCCGGTTCGGTAAACGAAGTGTATGACCTTTTGGCAAAACATAAACTCTATATAGCAAAGGCAAAGCTCCTTAAAGTAAGGCATTGTCTTATGGCGAAAAAAGGCGCAAAGAAAGAGGATATAAAGAAAGTCTATTCTCATCCCCAGGCGCTTTATCAGTGCAGAAAATATTTATCCGAGCATAATTTTGAGGGGATAAGCATGACAAATACCGCTTTGGCGGCGGATTATGTGTCTTGTCAAGACAGTTTCGACAAGGCGGCTATCGCTTCTCAAAAAACGGCAAAACTCTATGATTTAGAAAACCTTCAAGAAAACATTCAAGACGAACAGCATAATTATACAAGGTTTATCGCTATAACAAAGGAAAACCTGGTTAGGAACTCCGCCAATAAAATAAGTATGGTGGTTGCTTTAAGACACCAGCAAGGCGCTTTGTTTCAACTGTTAAATATTATTGCCTCTTACGGCGTGAATTTGACTAAACTGGAATCTCGCCCCATTCCGGGGTCTAATTTTGAATTTATGTTTTATTTTGACATAGAGGGGAATATCAAGGAAAAGAGAATTCAGGAGCTTATAATTGATATTTTCGCTTATTCCAAAAGAGCTTTATATTTGGGAGGTTATCAAGAAGAATGAATATAGGTATAGCGGGGCTGGGGCTAATGGGCGGCTCCATGCTCAAAGCAATAAAGAAAAGCACTTCTCATAGATGTTTTGGATACAATAGAACGCATGCGGTCTTGAAAAAGGCGGAAAAGTATTTGGACGGGGTCCTTTGTCAAAAAACCCTTAAAGATATGGACTTGGTCATAGTGTGTTTAAATCCTCAATTAACAGTGGACTATATCTTAAACAATTTGGACGGCTTTAAGAAAGATGCGATAATTATCGATGTATGCGGTGTCAAAAGGTTTGTTGTGGAAAAGCTGGATGAGCGGTTATATGAAAAGAGCTTGAAATTCGTTCCTTGTCACCCTATGGCGGGAAAGGAAGTCGGGGGTTATAAAAATTCTTCGTCCGCTCTATTTAAGGGAGCAAGCTTTATTATTACGCCTACCCAATTTACGGATATAAAAGCTGTTGAACTGATGGAAGAGCTTGCGAGGACAATCGGCTTTTCAAAAGTCGTCAAAGCCTCCCCAGAAGAGCATGACAGTATAATCGCTTATACATCACAGCTTGCACATGTGGTGTCAAACGCCTACGCCAAAAGCCCAAACATAAGCAAGCATCAAGGCTTCAGCGCGGGAAGCTTTCAGGACCTTACAAGAGTGGCACGGCTGGATAGCCGTATGTGGGCGGAGCTTTTGAAGCTTAATAAAGATAATATCTTGGCGGAATTGGAATTGATAATCCACCACCTAGAAAAATATAAAAAAGCCATGATTGAAAATGACTTTGAAAGACTTCAAGCCTTGCTGGAAAAAGGAAACATTATGAAAATAAATTCCTTAAATAATTCGTTTTGAATTTATCAATTCATGGCTTATTTCACGGTTTTATATCACTCTTTTTGTAGTTATGTAATAGCTCCACCTTAAGCTGGATATGGGTTCGATTATTGCGACCGTGCTTGCGGTATGTATTATGTAGTTGTTTCCAAGATATATAGCCACATGCCCCACTCTCTCATTTCCGCTAAGGTGTCGTCTTGAAGAATTAGTAAAGAACATGAGGTCTCCTCTTTTGATTTTTTCCCTTTTTATCTCCACGCCTTGATGTACCTGTGTTCTTGTGGTCAAGTCCAATACTACGCCTGCGCCTATGAAAAAGGCATATTGGGTCAAAGAGGAGCAGTCAAATTCTCCCATGACAAAATTCGGGTTCTTTTTGCTGTTTGGAGGTCCCCAATGATATCTTTGAGCGCCCCAGACATATGGAAAGCCCAAGAGCTTTTTTGCCTCGTCGATTACTTTTTCCACAAGAGTGCTGCCTTTTTCGAACTCAACCTCTTTGGTATAACTTGAAGAAACATAAGCGTCTTTTCCTTTATAGACGGTTTTATACCATCCGCTATTTACCTTTTCCACAAGCGGAACCATAGCACCTTTTTTCAATGAGCCCACAATTTTATATGAAGTAGATGGACCTGAACGAATATTGAGAGAAGAAATCTCACTCATAAGCAAGATATCTTTATCGTTTTTGGGTTGGGGCTCTTCTTTAGAATTTGGGGTCTGGTCTTCATTTTGGGAGTTTGGGGAGTTTTGTTCTTCAGTTTCGCCTAAAGCGTCATTTTCATAATTGAAGTCGTTATAAGAATTATCGCCATATTCTCCGCTGGTCTGTTCTATGTTCAAATATGACGGTATCAATTCAGGTGCGACGCATGTTGCGAATGCCGCTATTGATATAAGGATAATAACAGTAGTAATAATAAGTATGAATTTTTTCAAGATTTTCTCCTTTAGAAAAATGGGATATGTAAAGATTATAAAAAGGCAAAAAGAAAGAGGTCAAACTAACACCATAAATAAAATTTTCCAATGGTCGTCTTTTTTTAGAAAAGAGAGCCTTAAAAATATTGAGCATTATATATGGAATAGATAAATAATAATATATATAAAGGATAACTATTTACAATAAGTATGAATATAATAATAAAGTATAAAAATTTGTTA